>PVBE011146722.1_pt1 | contig 40498 bp, 18 predicted proteins | sample 1631181 | NCBI WGS metagenome assembly PVBE01 (sample SAMN08397723, study PRJNA350692) | Marine metagenome, whole genome shotgun sequencing project. | isolation source: water | place: Pacific Ocean | collected 2012-04 | reverse complement strand
TTCCTCACCCAGGTCTACGTCACTCGCTAAGCGCACCACCCACCAAGCAGATCACTCCCGACCCGGCATCGCAATCGCTGGGTCGCTTCAGTTCTGGCGCGTACCGTTCCTGGGCTGGCGACCACCCGACAGCCCTTGCCCCTTGGTATCGGCTTTCGTAGGCATCGATCTTCTCCTCGAGAGCCACCAGTGATGGGTTGACGTACCCGATGCTGGTACTCTCCTCCGCACCGTCCACCAGAGCCAATGGGATGGACGTTTCGTTCGCACGGTCGAGGAACGCTTTCAGTAGATGACCCGGCGCGCCGTTGATCCAGCCGCTCGGGCCACACAGTCGCGTGAACAGAGTCCACACAACCGCTCCCGGATACTCCTCTCCCACAATGTCCGCCATGCGTGCGCCAACTGCGCGGAGCTTCGCCAGCGTCTCACTATCCCTTTCTCCTCGACGCTGAGCCAAGCGCGCGATGTTCTCAAGCGCGTGGTCGTTGTAGAACTCCGGATCCAGGCAGACACCCGGCGCGCCTAGTTCCCGGGCGATCTGCAGCGAGAGCCGCCAACTGAGCAGGAACGCGCTGAGTGCCCCGGCCTCATCGTCAAGGTCGAGGCCGCGGATCTTAGCGAACTCGGGATCGGGGTCCGCTTGGCCAGGCGGCGTGGTCTCCGGGGTCTGTTCGATGATCCGGTTGAGGAAGGCCACCGGCCAGACGTGTTTGGTTGTGTTGTTCCGCAGATGCTCAAGACGGGGGCCCAACTCGGCCAGCGCTGGCGGCGTCTCGGTCGACCGGCAGTCCAGACACCAGACCGCCATGCCATCGAAGGGCGATGCCTCCAGAATGCGCAGCTGGTCATCAGTGATCGTGCCCAGCTCGGCGCGCTGGAAGGTGAATAGCGCGAGGTACGGTTCAGGCAGGTCCGTCGGTGCGGCGGAAGCGCGTAACGCGCACGACCATGCCACGAATAGGAACATGCAAGGCCTCCTGGGTCGGGGCTGCCCAACTTGCCCAACGCCGTGCGAGGAAAGCAGTTCCGTGCCGGCGTAGTTGCAGGGCCCCGAGACGGTAGTCCCAGGAGGAACCGCTTCTGCACTGCCAGCTTGGGCTGTGTCGTAAGTCGGGTTCGCGGAGGCCCAGTCGCGGGGGGGGACGAGCCGGAACGACGAGCTGCACGGATAGGGGACGGATTGCCCAAAGCCCCGTCGGGTCGCGTTACTGATCCGCGGTACCGAGAAAGCCCCAGATGTAGGGCCGGACGGGATTCCTGCGAGCGGCAACCGCTCAAAATGGCCGCTACGGGCCTGATAAGCGCACCTTGCCGGAATCAGTAGCGCAAGGTGTCAGCCAGACCTGTCTGTCCATAGCGCATAGAGCAGCCGGCATGCCTCGTCCACGACCCGGTAGCCTGTCTCCGGCGCAAAGCGACGCCACTCGATCGGCTCGCCTGAATAGCCGCCCCCGATGATGCCGTACATGGTCGGGCAGTAGCCTCCATGTCCATCGGCAACGGAGCAGACGCCGGTCACGTCGAACGGACTGCGACGCTTGATATCCAGCCCGAACTGGCAGAACAGCTCGAAAGGCTGGGTGGCCAGAGCGACGTCCCCGATGCGCAGCGCGTGGATCGAGACGGTGTCGGTTGGGTCGTCGGCGAAGCTCTCCTGCAGGGAGACGGCTCCCCAGGCGAGGATGCCCTCCATGCCCCGGATGTCCTCGCCCCTGTCCATCCGCTCCAGAACGCTGTCTGCCCACTCAAGGCGCTGTCGATCCGGCAACTGCACCGGAAGCGTGAGGTCTTCATGGCAGTGCCCAAGCGAGACACCCTCGTGCAGTTCTGTCTCGTGGAACAGACGCATCGTCTCACCCGCGGCAACGTGCCCGTAGTGTAGAACCGACTGTTCGGCACTGAGCCGTTGGCCCTTGCCAGGCATGGAGAGGAGCCGGGAAACATCGCCCATGGCCCCGTTGAGGAACAGGACCGGTACCTCGCCCAGGGCCTCTCGCAGATGGCCCCGGGTCTCACCCGGGAAGTCGGCCGAGAACACGTCCTGCCCGTAGAACGCCGTGGGGTGGACTGTGTTGTTGTACAGAACCGCGATGGGCGTGCCCTCGGCACCGCAGGCGAACAGGGCAAGGTGCAAGGGGTCATCCGGGCCCTCAAGGCCGGTGAAGTCGTCGCGCCCCTCGGGGTTGTACATCGAGTGGGAGCCATCGGCCCAGCAGCAGCGGCGGCTGTAGCCGAGACGGGCCTCACCGAGGCCCCATCCGATGACAGCCGGACGCGCCGTCTCCGTCGCGGCCACCGTCAGACCGGTCAGATGGCCGCGGAGATCGTCTAGGAACCCATGCTCGACCGGCTTCAGGTAGTTTGTCCTGTAGACCGAGGGAGCCGAGTGAGTGTGCGTACACGTGATGATGATGTTCCGCTCGGGGAGCCCACCTGCCTCGGCCATCTCGGCACGCACAGTCGCGACGTATGGCGACTGCAGCGTTCCCAGGTCACAGCTTACCAGCAGGATCGGCGTCCGTCCGTCGGTGAGAAACAGAGCATTGGCCTCTAGTTCGTCCCGCACCCTTCGGGCGGGCTGATCCGGAAGCCCCGCGCCCTGTATCTGCGTGCCGAGTTCGGGAGTGATGACGATCGAGGCGGCCCCGACCTTCAGCATGGCTCTCAGGTCCCCTCACGTGTCAGTAGTGTGCCGTGGCTGTCCACGCCACCAGATGCAGGCCAATTGCGGTCTGGCATCGGCATTTGCCGACCTTCAGTCGCCGCTGGCAACCGGCTCGACTGCAACCAGCCAGACCGGCTTCCAGATTCCGCCGGCGCCCTTCACGTAGTCCACGCGCACGGCCAGCGTGTTGGGCTGGCCTGGGCGTAGCGCATCGGTAACGTCTACCTCAAATGGCTCCTGCCAGGCATTGCCGCTGAAGGAGCGTGCAGCGGCGTTTTTGCCGTTGAGCCAGATTTCCGCGGCGGAATCGATGGCGCCGAAGAAGAGGTGTATCCGCCGGCCCTCTGCGTCCAGTCCGTCCGGCATCGAGAAACGCAGTCGGTACCAGCCGATGCCCTGGAAGTCTTTGCCGTCGTGTGCCGCGCGCCAGTCAGCGCCCCAGGGCTGGTCCTTCCAGTGCGAGTCCACGCCGATGGCCGCCCACTCCGTGTCGTCGGAATCCCCGGCCTGCCAGTTCTCCTTCGTGCCCCGCTTGTCAGGGTCGGGACGGAAGCGCCAGCCATTTGAGAGTCTGTAAGCACCCGTTGCCTGCTCAAACTGGCTGTACTCGCGGGGCTGCCCATAGGCACGCCCAGCGAAATAGGTGCGCCACCGGGAAGCGAGGTCGGCCTCGCCTCCGCCGGTGAGGGAGTGGTCCCACGACAGTTCCTTGCGGCGTTCGTTGTAGCCAAGGTACCCGGTGTCAGCGATCATCTCCGGTTCCACCACCTCGCGGCGGAACGCCATCAACTCGTCCATGGCGTCGGCATACGCCTTGTGCGCGGCAGGGCTCTCCAGGTTGGCTGTCTGAGCCTGGTGCGCCCGGGCCACGGCCAATGTCAGCTCAGCGTGTTTCAAGCCCTTCTTGAGGAACGCCACGCGTCGCTCCGCAAGGGCGTCCCCGGCCGCTTCTGCCATCGCATGCTCGATGAGACGGCGTCCCTTGGCCATGACCTCCGGGGTGAAGATGAGGGTGCCGTTCGTGATCGCCGTTGTGCGTCCACTCAACCAACCCCCGCCCTCCGCCTCGCCCTGAAGAGATGACCGCACGCCATCCGGAGGGGCCTTCGTCACCGCCTCCGAGACCTGTTCCCAGTACTCGAAGTAGCCTTCAACTGCTGCCTTGGCCTTGCCGAATCCTGCGTAGTACTCGTCGAGCACCTTCCCCACCGGCCAGTCGGGGTGAACGTGCATTCGCGTCAGCACGTAGTAGTCCGGACCTTTGCTGCCCCACTGGCCTGTGAGGCTGTCGAACGCGGTGGCGACGGCCGACCGTTGGACATGGTGTGCGAACATCTCACCCATCTTCCGCGCCAGGAAGACCGGGAAGTTGTGACCGGTGTGCAACGTGTTCGGGCGCAGCTTCAGCCGGGCGCCGGTGGCGTGCCAACCCTCCCATTTGGTCTTCATTGTCTCGATGTCGTGCTGCGTCCACGGGAAGTACGGCCACGGCACCATCGAGATCACGATCCGGTCATTCAGGTCTACTTCCTTGGGCGGCTGGGTGTAGTTCGAGTAGGCATACCCAATGACCACGACGCCGGGGTCGATGTCCTCAGCCTTCTTCTGAAGCGTTAGATAGAACCGTGCGTACCGGTCGGACAACTCGGGAGGCGGATCGCCATCGTCGTCTGATCGTGCGGCCTGGTAGCGGGTGTCGAGTCCCGGGTCGGTGATGAAACGGCTCCCGTTCCAGTAGTCGTGCTTCTCGAAGCGCGGATCGGGTGCGTCCCAGGCGCGGCAGCGGTCGCAGGTGCAGGCTGCGCACGTATCGTTCTCGCAGGCATTCAGCATCCAGCCGAGGCCGCCCATGACCTTGCCGCCTCGAGGGACCAGTTCGTGTGTCTTGCGGTAGCCCTGCCAATCACTGATCATCTGCGTGTGCAGCGCCGGATTCGAGACGCACATGGTGATCATGTGCCCACGGCAACCGGGAATGTAGTCGCGCGTGCCGTTGGGCAGCAACTGGAAGAAGCCCGGACGTCTCTCCAGGAACCGCTCTGTGTACTTGGCGTTGTGGTGGAAGTAGTGCCCGTAGGAGTACGTCACCTCGTTGCAGATGTTCATCCGGTGACGCAGCAACCACTTCCCCACGGCTGCCCTGTAGGCCGCGAAGTGCTCCTGGGATTGCCAGCAGTCCTCTCCGTAGCCAAGGACCCCCGTCCCCATCTCACACTCAGCGAACCGTTCGCGGCCCGACACATCGAGCGCACGCACCGTCAGGTCCGTGCGTCGCGGGATGACCTCCCCGAGTTCCCCCGGCCAGAGCCAGCGGACGCCCATCTGGTTCTCAAGGAAGTCGTAGACGGCGAACAGCGTTCCGTTGCGCGTCATCTGGAAGCGCGACCCGACGGGCTTACCGTTGTCGTGGCCGACCATGAACAGGTCGGTGCCGACGGTGCGAATGACGTGTTGGACGCGCCATTTGGTCGCGTAGAGTTCGGCGGGCGGCGGCTCCGGCTCCAGCTCGATGCCTGCCGCGCGCGTCGCGCGGCAGTCGCCGAGGTAGACCCTATGGGGAACGAGTGTGTCCGCCTCGGCCTCCGCGGCGATCGCCAATTCAACGCCGGTCGCCTTGCGGACGTGATACTGCAGTTCCTCGGCCGCGTACCGCACCACCGGGAACGCCTCGTCCGGCACCACGAACTGGGCCCGGGCCTTGCCGTCGCGGACCAATCCTAGCGGCGCCGCTGCAACGTGGACTGACACTACGGCGAATCCAGCGACGACAGTCAATGCTCGGATGGGCATTCTCTGTCTCCCTCACCGAATGAACGGCATCGCTCACGATGTTAGACCCGGCGGATGGCGAGGTCAAGCAAGTTAGGTGGTCAATAGGAGCAGTAGGACCAACCACCAGACCATGCCAGGGGGACCGACCGACATGCACCTAGCGATGGAGGTCTCACAGTCAGCAGATCGATGGCTGGGTGCCGCGGCTCTCGGGCTGGCGCTTGATTGCCTGACGACCCGCATCGCAGGCGAGACGTGGCCCGTCGCCCGACCACCCGCGCCCAGATCGGGCTGGTGCGGCTCGGACGGAGTAAGTCGAAGGGACACCCCACCCGTTCTCCTCGTACCCCTCGTCACCCCTGCTGGCACCCGCACCTCAGCGCGCCCACCCGAACCGTCCCTTAGCTCGGGCCTGGTTCGTCCCACGAACGCTGACGACGTACACGCCTCACGCATCGGCCTGCTCTTCGCTGCCAAGAAGCACGTGCATGAACTCGCACGTGCCGCAGGTCGATTTCTTGCCACGCCACGATCGCACGTGCTTGCCCTGGCATGCGTTGCCCGCCATCGGCAGAAACAGAGGCGCGTCGACCGCGAAGGGCACACAGGATGCCGGCTCGTCCAAGGCGTCAGCGGATAGGTTGGCCAACCGGCATCAGGTCCGCTGTCTTCTTCATATCAAGCCTTCCTTCACCGCCACAACCCACTCGATGGAGATGGCGTCCTCTTCGGTCTCTGCCTCGCGCCCTCTGAAGGCCGGGCCATCGAATCTGGCCCTTACCCAGATGTCATACTCACCCGTCGGGTTGAGGGGATCGCGGGCGTCGCCTACCTCAATGGCGATGCCCACGCCGTACATCCAGATGAAGTTGGTCTCGCCGATCGGGTACGTGCCGAGCTTGTACCAGTGGTAGCCCGTGCCGGGCACAATCTCGGCCACCTCAAGATGCCTGATCGTCGGCTCGTCGCCTGTGGCCTTCGTAGCGTGGTCGTGCATGTCCCACCTGAGCGCGTTGCCGTCAAGGCCGGCCAGCGCCTTCTCATCCAGTTCGGTCCGACACGCTATGCCGTTTTGCGTGTGCTCATCCTCTACGACCTCTGTCGCTTCACCGTACACACCGAATGCGTCCGCCGCATACGCGGTGTAGTCCTCCCACGGCAGACGCGCGAACTTGGCCGGGGGATGGATGGCGACAGGACTCCGCCTGAGGTACTCCTCGACCTTCGCGAGGAACCTGGCTTTGCGCGCCAGGCTCTTCTCTCTCTGGTATGGGCTCATGGATTCCGGATCAACCCGGAGGTTCCACTGCGCCTCAACCGTATCCCTAAGCCGTACCGCAACATCCTCCCGGTCCAGCGGCAAGTCCTCACGCTTCCTCCCATCCGCCTCCCACGTGGCCCATATTCTGGGGAAGAGGGCCAATGTGGCTTTGTCGATGGCCATCCTGGCGTGGCGCGTCCTGCGAAGGAGTATCTCGGAGTCGCCGGCCGCCCGTTCCGCGTCGTCGAAGATCTCTTGCGCCTTGAGGATGAATGAGGGAGTCAGGTATGTGCAGCCCGCCGTCTTTCCCGCCGTGCCGATGTGCCCCGGGCTGGCTTCGGCCGCCTTTCCCAGTTCCGCGATGTACTGGCGAATGTGAGAGCCGGCCGGTCCGTAGAACCCATCGGTGAAGGTCTCGATCAATGCTGCTTGGTCCTGATGCGGGTCTTCGAGGAGTTTGGCCAGCAACCACAGCCGCAAGTCCCGCAGCTCCTCGAAGATCGGATAGTGGTACTCCGTCATGACGCCGATGACGTTGTACTTCCGGAAGAGCTGTAGGTCGGGCTGGAAAGTGCTCTCGAACGGCATGGGCAGCGCCAGATCCCTGCCGTTGGTGTGGTAGTCCCAGACGAAGATGCTGCTGGTAACGCCCGACCAGGCTGCGAGGCGCTGCGCGAAATACTCGTCACGCGGTATGGGCTTGGTGTAGGTGCTTCGAGTGTCACAGAGCGTGACGATCACATTGGCGCGCGGGACGATGCCCTGGGGGACCTTCTCGGTGTTGAGGTATGCCAGAGTTTCGATCATGACACCCGGATACTCGTCTCTTACTCCGTCCGCCATGTAGTTGACGAAGTCCAAGAGCAAGCCGGTGTCCTCGCCGCCGTGTTTCCTGACAACCGCCTGGCAGGGCGCGCACTCACATAGTGACGGAACGTCGTTAAGGGACACATCGAAGATCATGGGAGGGCACGGCTGATCGCGGGTGTCGCTGATGTTCTCTTTGAGCTTCCCCAGGAAGGCCTCGCGCAGGTCCGGGTTGCTCAGGCAAAGCTGGTTCTTGGAAGACCAGCCGACTTGGTTGTTGAATACCCACCTCTCTCCGTTCTTGAGAGCAAACCACTCCGGGTTGCGCTGGAAGCTGATCGCGTCCTTATACCTGTAGATGTACTGCCCTTCTGTGTGAACGAAGCGCGGCGGACCGAAATGGGCGGAGCCACCATACTTGAACGGCATTGGTGCATACGGTCGATTGACCCTGTTTCGCGGCGCGAACGGGAAGGGCGTCTGGTCCACAAGGTAGCTTGCCACGTTGAGAGAGCGATTCTGGAAGACCGGCTCGCCGTGCCGGTCGAGACCGGTGATACTCAGAGTCGGTTGTGACGGCGCATGCTCCTCCCACGGGCTCCACCAATGGACGCCGACCACATCTTCCAGGAAATGATAGACCGCATAGAGCGTGCCGCGGGGCCTGCCGCCGGCGAGGATGAGGTTGCCGTCGACCGTTCGCATGACCCAGCGCTCCGGGCCGAGCACTTCGCAGTCAACGCCGCTCTCCTTGGCGTGCTCGGTGGGACCGATGTAGATCCTCGCGCCCTCCCCTGGTTCTTGCGCTTCCTTCACGATCGTGAATTCGGCGGCGGTGACCTTCTTGAGGTAATCCGCCAGTTCTGCGGCTGCCGTCTCCTCCGGCTCGATCGCGTCGTGCGCTAGAACAATGGTGCATTGGGCGGCACTGTCCTTCGCGAGCACGATCTGTTGAGTCGAGGGCCCGGCCAATGCAGAAACGACGGGCATTGAGGCCACTCCCAGTGCGGCCAGAGCGTTCGTCAACGCGTTCTTCATCGGTTTATCCTCCGAACCGGGGGCAGGGCTGAGCCTTGCTTCCACTCGCTGTCCGGCACCGGGATCGACACGGGGAAGCGAGGACGAGGTAAGGCCTATTTGTGCCTCACTGCGCTCCGTTTCCCATGAGAACAGCTACTTGCCGACGTAGCGTACCCGGAAAGCGCCATCGTCGGTATCGTATCGCACCTTCCAGTTCTCCGGGCCGCCGACGGCGGAGAAGTCAAGCTTCGAGAACGTGCCGGTGAGCGCGCCCGGCCTGTCGGGACCGGTCTGGACGATGTCCCACCACGTCCCGCTCGCCGGCGTGTAGCCCTCGGCCAGCCGCACCTTGAAGCATCCGGCGAGCGCAGCATTCCCATTGACCTGGATCACAGCGTGGTCCTTGCCGGCGAGTTCGGCCACCAAGATTGACCCCCCAACCTGGATGAGGTCTTTCTCGATGCTAACCGTGCCGCCCGCGCCGATGACCTCCAGGACCCCCTCGACTTGGGAGGTGTCGAGGCCCGAGCCGTAGCCGTTGTGGAGATCGCCGCCAATGCTGACGTTTCCGCCCGACACGACCAGGTGTCCGCGATGTCTCTCGCCTGGGGGGAGAGCTGCTGCCCACATGTGGTGGCTGTTGAAGAAGTCGCCCGCCACACGGAGGCTTCCCGCCGTCACTCTGATTGCGCCGTGGCCGCGGCCAAGCCCCTCGATGGTTCCCGAGCCGCTGTAGACGGACTCGACTGACACGGCAGCGCCGTCAACGTGAAGCTCGCCATTGCCGCTGTTGGAGGCGGCAATGTAGCCCGCCCCGACACTCAAGGTGTCGCTCACCGTCAACGTTCCGCCCGTCGCGTGATAGGTCCCGTGGCCGTCCACGCCAGCCCCATGACCGATAGACATGCGCCCCGTGACGGTCACGGTTCCGTTGCTCTGCATCAGGGCCCCCTTGCCGTATCCACCGTAGCCGCCGAGACAGATACCCGAGGCGGCGAGCGAGCTTCCCGCGCCCTGGATGGACAGGGATCCATGCTCGCCGCAGCCGATCTTCAGCGACCCGACAGAAGCGGCCCTCCCACCGGAGACATTGCACTCAGACGGCGCGACTACGTTCACGGCGTCGTCGGCGCCGGGAACCGAGCCAGTGCTCCAGTTGCCCGCGGCATGCCAGTCCTCGGGGTTGGTCTCCGCGCCGCCCTGCCAATCGGCAGTCGGGGCGGGCGCCGTCGCGATAAGGGTCACGGCTGCCGCGAAGCCACACGGGTGCATTTCCGCGTCTCCTGGCTGAGGCCGGATCGGCCCTGTTGGGCTGACGGCTAGTTCCGGTCTGCATCGTCTACATCCTCCCAACAGCGGGAGTGCCTCGGGTTGCTGCAACGCGAACACGATCTGCTGCTCCTTGTGCCGCTTCCGCTTCACGAACCCCGCCACCATCGAGTCGCTGCCTGAAGGTCCACGCAACGGCCTGTAGACCCAGCTACGCGGAGCACCGCGCCGGCGGTTCGCGCCGACGAGGCATCACCGGCTGTGTCGACGAACCATGGGGCGTCGCCGCCGGGTCTCACGCGCCCTGATCGAACTGGCGGTGGCTCGGATGGAATAAGTCGAAGGGACTAGGCATGTGTACGTGTTGGTTCCCCGACAGAAGCAGGCGATTGAGGTGCTGAGGGTGGCGGTGGAGGGTCTCTGAGGTCCGCATCAGAGCACTCGCGCGACACTTCAGGCCACGTCGATGAGCTTCCGCAAGTTCGCCTGGCCGAGGGAGATCCCCGTCAGTACGTCCTCCATCCCCTCGAACTCGATAGCCAACACGCCCTGGTAGCCCGATTGCTTCAGGATCCGGATGCATGACAGCAAAGGGACATCGCCATGACCGACGATGGCCCCGCGCCAGAAGTTGCCGCCGCGAGAGACGTGCCACCCCGCACCGGGGAACGGGTCGGTGCCCGGCTTGAGGTGGAAGTCCTTAACGTGGCAATGGAGCGCGTAGGGCCCCAGCCTGCCCACTGCAACTGAGTTGTCCTCGTCAACGCAGACGAAGTTGCCGATGTCGATGAGGACGCCGAAGTTGGGGTGGTGAACCGCGACAACCAGCTTCTCGACCCGCTGGCTGTCCTGACAGAAGCGGCCGTGGTTTTCCACCATCGTCTTCACGCCAGCCTCGGCGGCGTGCTCAGTGATCTCAAGGCACGCGTCCCGCAGACGTGGCAGCGCAATGTCGAAGCTCTTGAGCCCCGTGTGATCGGCGGGGAACCCGTAGCTCGCGTCGTGCCGCATGATCGGCACACCCAGGATCGCCGCCAGATCCACCGCGCCTTTGATCCGCTCGATCTCGCGGGCCAGGTCACCGCCAGAGCCCTGCAGGAAGTCGGCGGCCACAGTGTAGGCGCAGAGTTCTATCCCCACCCGCTCAGCTTCCTCGCGCAACTCCTCGGCAAGCCTGTGTGGGGTCTCACACGCCGGTGCCTGTCGCCAGATGTCCAGCAGCTCAATGTAGTCGAAGCCCTGGTCGCTGGCCCTGGAGATGGTGTCCTTCATGGACATTTCATTGGCCTTGGTCAGACGCTCATATGAGAATGAACTCACGCCGATCTTCATGCTGTGCTCCTCGCTGGTCAGTCTTCTCGGCTCAGAAACAGATATTGTCGGGCCAGACGATCGCGGAATGGACCGTGCCGGTGAGAGCACCTGCATTGCGCCTGTACCACCCAGCAGCGTTATGACACATGCCGCCGCCATGGATCCCGCCGATACCCCCGGGATCGTTGCCGGTAGTGTAGAGCCAAATGGAGGTCAGCGTTGTCCTTGCCCAACTACAGACCCATTCGGCCCGAGGGATGTGGAGCCCTGCCCAACTGGATGGGGGAAGAGACGACACGAGAGCGGGCTAGGCCGGGGACGCCGCAAGCCGCCCAGAGTTCGGATTTCAGAACTGCTGGCTCCCCAGGCTGGACAGTCTTCGCAACTGGCTGGCCAGCGAGGAGTGCAAGGAATTGGCAGCTTCCGTCTGACCGCCCCAGACCCATAAGTGCTCGGCGAGCGTACACCAGTGCGTCTCCGCCCGGCGGGTCAGTTCTGGGACCCCACGGGATCGTCGCAGCGCTGACGCGGTCAAGTCACCGGCCTACTTCACACCCGTCACTTCTCGCGCCACGTCGTGAAGGTGTGCTTTGTGCCTCCGACCGTAACATGCAGCTTGACCTGGCCTCCCTCACGCTGCTCGATCTGCTCGAACCGGGCAGCCGGCGCCGACCGCCCGGCAAACGGCACCAGCAGAGCGGCAAAGCCCTGCGAGGCCAGCTCGCCATCAGCCTGGTAGTGAAGCGTCATGGTGGGCGTGGTCTCCCCGCTGTAGGGGTGGGTGTCCCACGAACGGGTCTGTTCCTTTGCCAGCGTCCAGCCTGGAACCCCGACCGCCATCAGCAGGTTGGCTCCGCTCTCGAACATGGTCTTCACCACCCGGCCGCCTTTATCCATCTCAAGTGTTCGCGTGGGAAAATGGAAGTTCTCCCAGACAACCCGGCCGCCCGGCACCCCGGCAAACTCGTCCCAGACCACCCACCAGGCATGATCCCCGAAAAACACATGACGCCGGAACCGGGCCGGGGGCTGGCCGTCTCCAAGCGGCACCGTGATCTGCCCGACCGCATAATCAAGGGTGTCGCCGGCTTCCCAGTGGAGCACCTCCGGGTTGTCGCCACGGATGGGGAGCAGGCTCTTGCCCAGGGTGGGCGTGCTGTGCCACCAGCTCTGGTTGTACACCTTCCGTTCAAGCGTGTAGTAGCCGAGGTCCGGCTCGATCAGCAGCCTGCGGCCCCGCGACCAGATCTGGATGCCCAGCGTGTCGCGATGGTGATGGCCGGCTTCGGGACTGACCTTGAAGAACAACCAGTTCGCCTCTCGCGACCAGTCTGAACGCATGGTGACAAGCTGCGAATCCGGCAGCAGGGCGGAGCGAAACGGCGGCCTTGTGCCTTCACCGCCTTCGGTCGCCACATACCGCCAGTCATCACGGCCGAACAGGTCGGCTCCCAGCTCTAGGAAGTGGGTCAGGTCAATGGTGACGAAAGGGTCGTCGTTGACGCCGGGCGTGGACCGGATTGGCGTGCATGTCCGCAGGAATGCTTCGACGCCGCCTTCGACCATGGGCAGGAATGCATCAGGAACCCGTTCCTCCACGCCCAGCCAGCGGGCCATGGCAAGGATGGCCAACCCCCGAGACACAAAGGCCATATGATAGTTGTAGGCGCGGTGATGCTGCAGGCCATCCTCAAGCAATTCCCGCTTTGAAGAGGCAAGAAAGAGAGGCCACATCCGCTCGCGCCATGCCTGGCTGCCTCTGAACTCGGGGAACAGGGTGAAGCTCCACCACATGGCATCGCCGGTGACGCACTGGAAGTTGGTCTCGTAGCCGGTCGCCCCCACGCTGTGGGTCTGTCTGGCATGCGCCCACAGCCAGCGACCGATCAGCGCATGGAACTGATCCGACATCGCCGGCGAGTCCTTCATGAGAAGATAGGTGCGGATGGCAAAGCGCAGTCTGGTCGCGACGGCGGTGTAGCCGTTTGGCTGGTAGTTGTGTCCCAACACCATCGCGATGATTTCGTTCTGGAACTCGCGTACCCACTTCGGATCCCGGTCATGGTAATAAGCAAGGCCGAGGTATCTCAGGTGCCAACCGGCGGGGTTACAGGTCTGAATCCAGCCATAATCTCCCTCGCCTTCTTCCGGAACCTGGTGAAGTCCGGTCACCTTTCCCTCCAGAAGCGCTTCGGCGCGCTCCGGCGAAAAAGACCCGTCCGGAGGATAGACCTTCGGATCAGATGCCTCGAACAGGATGATCCGCGTGGCCCGGTCGTTGAGGAGAGGGCGCAGGTTGGGCTTCTCCTCGCGGACATGCTCCGCCCACGCCTGGCGCGCCGTGGCGCCGCCGGCGGCAAGCTGCGCCTTCCTGCCGGCAAGCGCCGGATGATCAAGATCAAGCCACCTGGCCCAGTCGACCGGCTCGTCACCCAGGAACATGAACCGCCAGTGGGCAATGCGGCGTTCCCACCACCCCTGGCGGCCGACCCAGTCCCGCTCGGCTGCGATGCGCGCCCGGGCCCAGCGCAGCGGATCCTTGATCCCGAAACCCTTGAGCGCGGGCTCGTATCGTTTGAGCTCCGCCTCCACCGTCTCGGCGGTCCACTTCAGGCTTCTGTCGACCGGCGCGAACGCCGCCGCGACAGGCGCATCCAACGCCACGAGCGATGCGTCATCGAAGAGGATGCCGTCCACGGTCGGGCGCAGATACAGGGACATGCTGCGGGTGCGCGGGTCGGTCACGAAATCGTAGGTTAGCTCCGCCCATCTGCTGACGGTCGTCTGGCGGGGCGAACTGAGATACTGTAGCTGCGTGCCGTCGTACGCATTCGTGACCACCGATGCGTAGACCGAGCCAGGCGCCAGCAGCTTGTACCAGACGGTGAGACGAAGCTTCTGCTTGCCAACCGGCATTCGCGCAAGCGTTGGGGCGACCACCACGTTCTCCGCGTTTGTGAACCGCGCTCTGGCCGCAGTCGCCCCGCTCCGCGCCTCGGCCGCGTGCCGCTGGAGTGACACCGTACCCTTGTCAACGGCCCAGTCCCTGATCGACCAGCCGGCCATGTCTGGCGCCTCAAAGCCGGGGTTGACGACCTGGTTGCCGGTCCGCGTCTGATCCGCCGCCGCGCCAGTCCTCATCGTCAGCGCCAGCAGGGCCAACGTCAGTCCATACAGGGCTCTTCTCATCGCATCTCTCCTTCGGTGCGTGGTCTGCCTGGCGGGCGCCCCAGGAGTGTTGGCGGCGGGGTAATTGGGAGGCAGTCGGCGGTGTAAACGGGGCGCTTCTCCCTGAGATAACCCTACCAATGGGGCGGGTGGCAAACGGCTTGTGTGGCGCTGAAGCAGCACTGGGGCCTACCTGGACTGAGCTTCCTCACGCCACAAAACTCCCCTCACTCGGCGCTCAGCCGAAGTAGCCGGTAACCCAGCCGAGGCACGGCGAGGTGGACCCGGCCGTTCGTCTCCGCAAGCTCTTCCTTGTCGGGCCAACTGACAACCGGCGCCGGACCGATCCCGAGCCGCCCCCAGTCGATCTTCACGTCGGCCTCGCGGTCCTCGCGGCTGAGGTTTGCCACGACGAGCAGCGTGGCGCCATCATCTCGTTGGTACGCGCTCACGACTACGTCCGCTGCGTCCGTGGTGGCCGGGGGCTCCGGATCGAAGTAAGGGATGAAGTGCGAGTCCACGTAGCCGAAGGCGTCCAGGGCGTCCCATGCTTCCCACACGACCGCGGCATTGCACCAGATCGGCCACACCGCGACGTCGTGGACCATGAGGAGAGCCATGAGGCCGCGCGTGGGCTCCACCTCATCTCGGTGCTCGGGAGAGAACTCTGGGATGAAGAACGGCATGACACCCCATTGCCGCCCATTGAATTCCGCGCGGAAGGTGTCGAGGCTGATGACGTCCATGTAGCTGTCCTGCACCTTCCCCCGGAAGTTCTCGCCGTCAAGGTACGAGTCTTCGTAGCCAGGATGGGGATCGTCACCTTGCCGGACATGTGCGCCATGGTGAAGGTCTCGCGCGGCAAGTCCTTGATGACGGTGTAGATCCGACGGTACAGATCCCGATACGCGAGGATGGGGAACGTCCTCCGTGGGGTGCCGTCACGCACGTACCCGACGCCCGCCTCGAGATTCGCCGAGGGGTACGGATGGGTGTTGTCGTGATACACGCCGTCGATGGCGTACCGATCGATGAACTGCTTGCACTTCCACACAATGAAATCGCTGTACCCCTTGCCAGAGGGCGACGCCATGGCGAAGCCCGCCCCATAGGCGGCGACATCCGCTGAGCCGCTGTCCACCGGGCCCATCGACCAGTGCCGTTTGAAGAGGGGCCACTCCTCACAGGCCGCCGACAGGAATGAGAGGCAGAGGTACGGGACCACCTTGGCGCCGCGCTCCTGTAGCCGGGCGGCCCGCTGTGAAAACAGCTCAGGATCCGTCGCCTCCGGGTAGCCGTAGTAGCGCAGGGAGTCTTGTTCGGGGGTCGGCCAGATGATGTCTGCGTTCCCGCGCGAACCATCCCCAGGCTGCCCAAGCACCGTCAGCTGCCACTTCCGCCAGTCCTTGGGCAGGGGCTTCACCGGGGTCGCCTGCAGGCCGAAGACCAGTCGCCAGTCCGGAGGCAACGTCTGGCCGGGCGCCATGATGTTCAGCCGAAGCACCACTTCCTCTTCCGACCGGACGACCTCCACGGCATTGGCCGCCTCACCGTTCGGCCACATCTCGTCTGACTCACAGAACCAGAACAGCCCCCTGTCATTGTCCCCCAGCCAGTAGTAGGGAATGAAGGCGCTTTGGTCCACCGGCCCATCCCCTTGCGGCAGGTCACCTGTGACTCCGGCCCAGCTCGGCGCCCATCGATGGCGGTAGATCACGCGGCGCCCCTCGAGGGGGATCTCGATGCTCACTTCATCAGCTCCGAGATCCACGTTCTCCGGCACCCACAGCTCTACGAGCATCAAGCCGTCGTACTCCACGGTTCGGCGCACGCCCAGCCGCACGTCCCGTTCCGCGAGGCGACCGGCAAACTCTCCGGTGGAGGTCAGCCGGGTCTTGGCCTCGGACACCTCACGGGTGTGCTCACCTGACACCCAGCGCACGGCATCTCCCCCGGCCGCAACTCGGACGTTGACGGGCCGGGCGAGCAAGGGTGCATCGCTGGACCTCACTTGCTCGAGGAGCGAAGTGTCGGCCAATGTGTATTCCCGTCCCCAGCAGCTCACGCCCTGCCCGTCGACCTCCACGGGCGTCCATGGCGGCAGGACCTTGTCCTCGAGGCCGATCTGGTTGCCAAGCCATGGGGTCTCCGGCACGATGAGTGCCGACCGGGTCTCGGTGAACTGGCGCCCATCGAGGCGGATGCCGGCGACCGCCTCGTAGTTGGCGCCCGGGTCGGCCGGCAGGTCCACGGAGCACTCACTCTGTCCGTCCGCGAACGGGTGGTTCGGGGCGTTGGCCGGGAGAGGGTCGCCGGTTGGCACCACAGCGACCTGCGCGCTGATGCGGGCATCCTCGACGTCGGCTCCGCCCGTGCTGACGGCGACCCCGACCCGGCCATCCAGTGGCGCGGGTTCGCACTGTATGAGGATGCCCTCGGGGGTGAGCGGTGCCACGAAGTCGTAGTCGCCGCTGCTGTGTGCCGCCACGTGAGCGGGGCTCAGGGCGCGGTCGTAGATGCGCACCTCGTCGATGAGAGAGGAGGACGTCCGAGGGAGATGCCAAGGGTGATCGCCAATGCGTAACGTGGCGCCCAGCCCCTTCGGGCGAGACGCAGGAAGCGGTGCCTCGCCTGCAGGCTGCCCGTCGACGTAGGCCATGACTCCGTGCCGCGACCAGGTCCCGGCCAGATGGTGCCATTCGCCAGGCTGCCAGTCCAGGTCCCGGTCGCTGACGAAGTACGGGCCGGTGAGCTGCGCGCAGGCCAACATCATGAGGCGCACTCCCTCGTGGAACTTGTAGAGGTACAGCGCGCCTTCGCCGCGGACATCGAGGAACACGTGGAACTCGTTGTCTTCCGGGCGCCAGTCGATGGGACACACCCACATCTCGACGGTGCCCGACTCGGGGCTCAAAACGCCCTCAGTGGGGTAGTCTAGATAGCCTGTTGACGGACCCGACTTGAGTGCCCGGCCGAACTTGCCCTCCTCCAACGACGGCTCGTCGATCGGCGTGCCATGCACCTTCTCCTCCCCAGTGGTCCCATCCAGATCCGCGTCGAAGGCGATCGTCAGGACGGGCCGGACTTGGGCCTCCGCCACAATGGCAACCAACAGAGCAGCCACGCACACGAGCCCGCGCCCAACTGCCCATGCGCCCGGGCCCCGACGAGCGTCAATCGCGAATTGCCTGTTCGTCATCTCAGGTCCCCTTGCACTCGACTTCATCCATGTCGTCCGGCCTCAGCGCCAAAACTGGGCCCAACCTACTAAGCGGCACCCCTTGGCCAGGATTACCCATGTCGGGCTCTGCACATCGATCGTTGGTTTCGCAGTCAGCCATTCGCTGGACCCTTCGCCGCCAGACTTCCGGGAACCTACGCGGGCAACCGTGGAAGCCGGGACCGGCACGCGCTTCCGCCAATCGATGCGGCCCGTGGCCCTTCCTTCCGCCGACAAGAGACATCGGCGGCCTTCGGGCGGGTGGGCTGTGCGACCGTCCGGAGGAGGTGTCCCTCCGGAAGAGCCCATGCGCGTCGACATCTGGGGCTTTGCTATGCTGCGTCCGTTGGCGTGAGATCTGGCGGCGGTCGAGGCCGTGTGGCCGTGGCGGCGGCCTCAACTGCACTGCTCAGGTGGAACCCGACATGCGTCGTTGGCCTGCTTCGGGTTGATAGGAGGGGAAGAGATGTGTTCTACGTGCTCGTAGGACGTGCTGGTTTGCCAGGACGAGCCTTGTGCTGACAGATTGCCCTTGGCTCCGAGGTCTAGTGGAGCCGCGAAGAGGTCACGCCAACGGCACATCCGAGTCGCTGCTTGACGGCCCACGCGACTGTCGGTCGACCCAACCGCTCAGAGCATCACGCCGCCGACCCGTCCCGGCGAGGCATCGCTATGTGCGCCGACGAACCGTCCGCTACCACCACCCGGCCATCCCGCGCCGAGATCGGGCTTATCGCGGCTCGGATGGAGTGGGTCAAAGGGACGGGTGACCACAGGGCATGGAACAACGCATCAGGTACTTCGGACTTGTCATGGCGCTGGCGTCTGTGAGCAGTGCGTTATTGTCGGCGGCTGGGCACGGGGCCGTGATAAGGTCGGTCCGACAGAAGAGCGACCGCGTCGGACGATGGGCGATGCAGGAGCTTGTGCTGGACGTGCGTGGGGAATGGACCAACCCGTACGACCCTGATGAGATCGACGTTGTGGCCCACTTCACGGCGCCGAGCGGACGGCGAGCCTGTGTCACCGGGTTCTGGTACCAGCCCCATCGGGCCATGGTCGTGGCCCCGCCGGACCGGCGCCGGCATGTCGACCGCATCACGTTGGGGCTGCGGCCTTCAGTGTGGGCGCCCGGCACGGAACTGGATCTGTTCATCGACGATGTGTCTCTCATCGGCGGGCGCGAGGGCGTCGGGATGGTGCTCGAGGACTTCGAAGCAGCGGATCTTGAGAAATGGCCTGTGTGGAGTGCCGGCACCCGGGCTATGTCGGAGGAGATCGCACACGGAGGGCGAGGGGCGCTTCGGTTCACTCCCGAGATGGAGCCGGACGGCGCGTGGGTCTCTCAGGTGGGCCTGATTGATGAGGCGGATTGGTCCAGCTTCGAGGGTCTTTCGCTATGGGTCTATCCGCGTACACGTGGGCCGCTCAACTGGATCGACCTGAGCTTCCACGAGCAGGGAAGTGACGCCTACGTCCATCGGCTGTGGTTAGGATCGGACCTTCGCGCCAACGAGTGGAACCACCTGGTGTGGGACTGGGGCGACCTCCAGCCGACTGTCCGCATGACGCCCAAGGGGAGACCTGGTTGGCGGGTGCGGTTCACTCCAGAAGAGATCGGCCTGTATCGGTACACGGTTACGGCCAGAGCCAGAAGGGGCATGGCGCGGAGCCGCGTCGGCGAGTTCTCCGTCGGCCCGTCGAGGCGTCAGGGGCTCGTGCGTGTCTCCGAGGACGACGCGCGCTACTTCGCCCTCGATTCCGGCAGGCCGTACTTCCCGATCGGCCACGACGTCCATGGGTACGAAGACGCCCTTGCGGACGCACTGGAGTACTTCCCGAAGATGCAGGCCCACGGCGAGGACGCTACCTATGTCATCATGTTCCCGGGCAACAAGAGCCTCGGGGTTGAGTGGGATGAGCTGGGCCAGTACGACCAGATGGCCTCGGCGCGCATGGATTGGTACGTCAAGCTCGCCGAGCGTCACGGGATCCGCTTCAAGCTGGCCTTTGACGCCCATACCTCATTGCGACCGAGTGCCGACTGGCCTCAGAATCCCTACAACGCAGTGCTCGGCGGCCCGTGCGAAACGGTCAACGACTTCTACACGGACCCCGAGGCGCTACGGTTCTACACCCGACGCCTGCGGTACATCGTCGCCCGGTGGGGGTACAGCCCCAACGTGATGGCGTGGGAGTTCCTGGCGGAGATCGATGGAGCGGCCCAACTCCCCGACGGCCGTGAGGCATGGGCGTATACGGGGACGCCAAGCCATCCGCGGCAGCCGGGTGCCGCTTCGCTGTCGGCGATGCTGACGGCGTGGCTTGCCAAGACGTGCGCCTACGTGAGAGTGCAAGACCCACATGACCGCCCGATCACGGAATCGTTCGGCGGCGACACGAGCGATCCGAGGGTCTGGGAGATGGACGGGATCGACTACACGCAGATCCATCACTACAACTCTCCCGACATCGTCCCCCCGTTGAGTGATTGGTGTCGTCGCCTGCCCGAAGAGCATGGCAAGCCGATGATGGTGACCGAGTTCGGGTGGGGCAATGAACTCGATGTCGGCCCCGATCCGGATGGCATTAACCTGCACAACGGCATCTGGGCCAGCGCGTTGAGCGGCGCGGCCGGATCGGCGATGTGCTGGTGGTGTGACCGGGTCGACCAGATGGACTTATACAACCACTATCGTGCGCTGGCTCGCTTCGCACGTGGGGTCCAGTGGCCTACGGAGGGCTTTGTCCCTGCGCGCGCGACCGTCCAATCATCGGCGTCCGATAGGCGCTTCGTACCGCTCAAGCTGCCGGCAGTGCCGCGGTACACGGATAGCACGGTGGGCGAGTTCGTCGTCGCGGCCAATGGCGTACAGAGCGACGCAGACCAGGTCCCGGGAGTTCTCTTCGCGCCGGACCGGCGCGGCGAGCATGGCGCGCCGGCGTTCCATGTTGACTACCCGGTTGCGGGCAGCTTCACCGTGCGTGTTGTCGCTGTGGCGCCCGACGCAAGGCTCGAGATCACGCTCGATGGGGAGCCAGCGCTTGTGGGCGATCTCCCCGTTGAGAACGTGCCCGGCAAGGCGTCGATCTACCTGGACGAATATGAGATGTGGCAGTGTACGTACGACGAGGACTTCACGATTCCTGTGCCAGCCGGGAAGCATGTGATCCGGGTGTCCAACAGCCTGCCAGGGCAGAGCTGGATCCGTGTATTGCACTACGAGTTGGGCGGATACGTGCCGGCACGTCCTCGTGCGCTCGGGCTGGCGGGCAAGACGCAGGCGCTGCTGTGGATCCAGAATCCACAGAGCACATGGGGCAACGAGATACGTGGCCTGGCACCCGAGCCGGTAGTGGGCGCGACGCTGATCCTGCAAGACGCCCGGCCCGGCAAGTGCCGCGTTGAGTGGTGGGACACGTACACGGGCCAGCCTATCGGGCGGCAGACGCAGCGTGTCGCGGACGCGTCGGTGACGCTGGCCGTCCCGACGTTCGAGCGTGACATCGCCTGCAGGATCAGGTGGCGGTAGACCCACGCCGGAGGGCTCGCCCGGGTGGATTGGCTGACGCCGTGGAACGGCGCTCTCGTCCAGCCCTTGCCGGGATGTTGACTCAGTCGTCCGACCCAGAGCATCCGAGGCCACCCGTGAGCGCCCGCGAGCGCACGGGCCGAAGTGGGCCGCTGTGGGCCCAACCCAGCCACTAACTACGCCACATGTCCGGGCTCGAGGAGGACGCATGGTGATCGTGTACGCCGCCCGGTATGCCTCCGCGAAGCTCCCCCCACGCTGGAATCTGGGGCCTTGCGGGCACGAGCGCTCGCCCGGAAGGTCGCCGTAGAAGACGGCGCGAACTACCAGTCAGAACAACCCTTGCGACCCCAGTGAGATGTCGCCGTTAGGTTCGCAAGGGTGAACGGCAATTCGTACCATAGCAACGCCCAGGAGCCCCTCTACAGGCCTGGGAAGCGGTTTCGCGGTTTGAGACTGTCGCAAGGCTCATAACCTTGAATTAGGTATCCCAATTCTCCTTTAGCCCCTGATCGGCACCTCGGAAAGCCCTGAGTTTCGGGCTTTCCGCTGGTTCGCGACCCTACGCAGCTGGCGCGAATACACAGTATCAGCGGCCAGAACCACATCACCTACCTCGTTAGCTTCGCAAGGTTTGGCGTTTCTCGTGCTGCCGCACAGCCCGCCCACACCAGGGCCTGGGCGGCGAGACACCGATCCCGACGGAGAGCCCACCTCACACCGAGGGCCCCACGAAGCTCGTAGCCCTTCCCATCCTCGGAGGACTCCACCACCGCTACATTCGAGTCGCTGCCTGACGACGATCGACGGCCAGTCGATCCACGCCCGACGGCTCGGCCAGTTTCGGCGAGGTCTTGTTCTGTGCGCCAACGAACTGGGGGGCATCAAGTCTGGGTCACGCCCGCACAGACCGGGCTGGTGGCGGATCGGAAGGCATCAGTCGAAGGGACAGGTGCGGAGAGGCGCGGATCTGCGGGACGGAATACCGGGGAACAACACCCGACCGTACACCACCACGTCACCCTCACCAACTGTGGGCTCTTACTACGCGCGTGTAGGAAGGGAAGAGAGTATGAGCACAAGGAACGGCGTTCAGTGCCTCTGGATTGCCACGGGGATTCTGGCCGGCGCTCCTGAGGGGCATGCAGCGGAGCCCCCGGAGCCGGAAGGAACGGTCTACGTCAGTGATGTCCTGGAAGAGGTTCTTCTGGGATCGCACCAGGACTGGGGCACGCTCGGGATCGACACGGCCGCCTACGACGCGGAAGCCCCGCTGAAGCTCCAGATCGGCGAACAGCCCTATGCAAAGGGCTTGGGGCACCATGCAACCGGAGAGATCATCTTGGCGCTGGGCGGAGGGTATGAGCGTTTCACGGCCACTCTGGGCGTGCAATGGCAGGGGGGAAACAAGGGTTCCGTGGTCTTCGAGGTCCACGTTGACGGAACGCAAGTCTACGTGGGCAGTACCATGTCGGACAGCAGCGCACCCGAAGCAATCGACGTGTCGCTCAAGGGTGCCAACCTGCTGCGCCTGGTCGCCAAGGAAGGGGGAGACGGTTGGGGTTGTGACATGGCCAACTGGGCGGAGGCAAAGCTGGTGAGGGGGCCGGAGGAGCCCGCACCGGTCAATGCCGACTTCTTCGACGCCGGCGAGTTCGCGCGGGTGGTCACATTCAACCCGGACCACCAAGGCGAGGTCACCTCAAGCCGGTATGAGACGTTCCGCGAGGATGAGCTCTTCCTCGAGGCGGACATCGCTGCCGACCATGACGGGAACTACCAGGTGCACCGCCAGCAGGACAGCCGAGGCTGCATTGGCCTGCAATGGGTGTTGGCCAAGAGAATCAAGCGCCTGGAGCTTCAGCGAGTGTCTGGCGCCCCCATGCCATCAGCTGACCAGATCCGAGTTCAATACTGGGCCGGGCAGTCGTATTGGCAGGGCGCGTGGCACGACGTGGCTTCTCCCGTGGAGGTCGATGGGAACGTGGCGGCTGTTCAATGCACTCCCTTGGTCGCCACAACGCGGATACGCTGGATACTACCGGCCGTTGATTCCCCGTTCGTCGCAGCTCGTCCCCGAGCGATCACGATGGCAATGAAACAAACCGCCAAGCTCCGCCTGGACACGGGGAAGGCGCGCCGGGGGCTGGCTTCCGTGGCGGTGCACAACGGCTGCTTTCTCGAAGGGGGTGGAAGGTCTCAGACCGTGGAGTGGGACACGTCCGGGCCCAAGGAGGTCACGGTCGAATACAACCAGATGGGGGGACTGGTGGGAGCCCAGACCGTGTTGTCCCTTTGGATAGAGGACATGAGCGGGCATGGGCCGGAGAAGCACGCGATCGGCCTCGCTGTAGATGATGTGTTGGATAAGGGCTACTCGTACGTCAGCGGCTACGACATCTGCGTTCTGAAGGAGGGCTACGATCGCGCAGCCGCTCAGATAGGCGCCGAGATCGCTGGGGCTTTCGATGTCTTGAGGGAAGTCAGGAGGATGCCGGATCAGACGCTTGAGAAAGCGTTGACGGCGCGAGTCGTAAAGGAGAGCCTGGCACCGATCATGGTAAGCTTGGCGTGTGACAACCGGAAATTCGTTGTCTACCGCGACGGTGCGGTGTTCTTCACTGCCGAGCCGGAACAGGGGGGCGTCACGCTCATCGGCGACAGCCTTCCCAGGTCCGTCTACCCCTTTGGACTCCGCTTCTCGGTCAACGGCCGGACATCGAACGGCCTGAACCGGGAGTTGTACGGCGGCTGGATGCCGATCCCGCAGATCACGGCGAACTACGACGGCATCGACTACTTGCAGCGCACGTTTGTAGCGCCCTACGGCTCGGAGGACAAGCAGGCTCATTCATACATGAGCCGGAGACCGCTGTGCACGACCCAGATTGAGCTGGCGAACACGACAGATCGGAAGCGGCAAGTATCCCTTGCGGTCACATTGGAGGAGGACGGCGATGCTCGAGCCAGTGTGGCACTCGAGAATGCGAAGGGCTATCTCGGTCTTGGTGGCCGGAGGCTCGCCGTCTGCGACATCGCCGATTCAAGCGGACTGTCATTCAGACCCGGCGACGGGCAGTTGCTCATCGAAGGCGAACTCGATGCCGGGGAGAATGCGGAATGTATGGTGTCGGTCTTTCATCATCTCGACGATGGGGATCTCGAACACATTGATTCACTGAGCTGCGACCAAAGCGAGGCGCTTCTGCACGCAACGGTGGATTACTGGCAGGGCATCATGGACAGCGCCACGCAGCTCGACCTGCCGGACAGGCGATTGAGGGACATCATCTACGCCTCGGTCGTCCACTGCCTCGTCGCATCGCGGAACGAGGAACAGGGCGACCGTTTCGTGGCGTGGGGCGCTTCCTCTGACTACGGCTACATGGAAGGCGAGGCCAACCCGATCATTAGGGGTCTGGACATGCTCGGCCACCATGACTACGCCGGGCGGGCTCTTGACTTCGCCATGCACCACTACACGCCCGACGGCGTGGTGCGTCTGCCGGGGTTCTCCTACACGCCGCTTGTCGGAACGGCCTGGCATCTATGGGCTGTGGGCACGCACTACGAGCTGACCAGGGACAAAGAGTGGCTGCGCCAGGCGGCCGGGAGGCTGTCATGGTCGAGCCGCTGGATCGTCCGGCAGACGGAGAAGACCAAACGCCTGTCGCCGACCATGGAGAAACTCCCGGAATACGGGTTGGTGCCCCCGGGAGTAACGGCGGACTGGGGTCTCTATTGCTACCGCTACATGATGATCGGCCTGTACCACGCCGGCCTGAGAGACGCGGCGGAGGCGTTGAGCGGGATCGGCTTTCCCGGCGCTGATCAGTTGGCGCAGAGCGCAAAGGAGCTTGGCGAGAACACGCTGAGAGCCTATCAATGGTCGCAGTCCCGGACCGCTGCGTGGCCGATGCCGAACGGAGCTGTGTCACAGGCCTATCCCACCTCGCTGCTGAACCACGACACCGCCGCCGGAGTCCACGGCGGGGCGGACATGAACCGGGCGTTGGCATACGACGTGGAACTGGGTCCAAACCACCTGGGAGTCATGGGCGTCCTTGACCCGATGAGCCACGAGATCGGGACAATGCTGCAGCACCTTGAGAATGTGCACTTCATCACCGGCCACGGATGGGCGGCTGCCGGGCGCACCGATTACACGAAGGAACTGAACCAGTCAGAGTGGTTCAGGCGCGGGGGATTCGGCAAGATACAGCCCTACTATGGACGGTTCACGCATCTCTACGCATTGCGCGACGACATCAAGCCGTTCCTGCGCTCCTACTACAACGCCCTCGTCTACCTGCTCGACCTCGAAGTGCTGAGCATCTGGGAGCATACGATCAACCAGACCTGGGCCTGGAACAAGACGCATGAGACCGGGTATTTCCTTCAGCAGTCGCGTATGATGCTGGTTCAGGAACGAGGGGACGAACTGTGGCTTGCGCCGTTTGTGTCCTCGAGCTGGATGCAGGATGGTATGCGCGTAGCCGTGCGGCGCGCGCCGACAGCGTTCGGGCCCGTTGGCTACGAGATGGTCTCGCATGTATCGGAAGGTTACATAGAAGCTGTGGTTGAGCAGCCCCTACGCACCAAGCCCGGGAAGCTCGTCCTTCGGTTCCGGCATCCTGACGAAGTCCCCATCCGTTCGGTTGAGGTGAACGGAAAACGGCACAAGGACTTCGATCCTGGAAAGGGCTGCGTCTTCATCAAACCGGGGCGGAAGAGTGTTCGGGTTCGGGCCCGTTTCGGCCGATAGCCCAGCGCAATCGAGCCAGCTCGAGGGAGCTTCAGCTCCCGCCTCTCGCGGCGCACCGGAAAGCCCGAGGGCTCTTGCCGGTCACCTTCTTAAAGACCCGGGAGAGATGGAAGGCGTCCGCGAAACCGGTCCGGGCAGCAACCTGGTCGAGGGTCATGTCGCTCCTCAGGAGCAGAACCCGGGCCGCCTCCACCCGCATTGCCCTGAGCCCTGCCATCGGGGACTTGCCGGTCGCTCGGCGGTAGGCGTGATGCAGCCCGGACGCGCTCAGACCGACGTGCGCACAGATGTCCTGGATGCGCAGCTTCACGTGCAGGTGTCCCCGCATGAACAGATTGGCCTTGAGTACGGGCTCAGGCAGAACGGACGGCCACTGACGGATCGTGGTCCATCCATCCTTCCGCGGGGACGCGAGCAGCATCCAGACCAGGAGGCAGAGGCAGCCATGCCCTCCGTAGCCGTCGATGTCGCCGATGTCGTGGATATACCGCAGTTGCACGATCTGACGGATAGCCCTGCCTTCGGCGTCCACCAGCAGCCGGCTTCCCTGGCCACCGGTGAGGCGCTGGGCTAACGCGTCGGAGTGCACATCGAAGTAGACGCCGACACTGGAGCATTCGCCTTTCGGGACCCGTTCATCGTGGAAGACGCCAGGCGGGTAAAGAACGCCGTGGCCCTCCTCCAATGTGACCCATGGGCTTTCGGGAGTGCGCACCTGCAGTGAACCCGAGACGATGAACTCCAGCAGCCAGTGCGCCACCGGATCGGTCCGGGTCGTCGTCCTGTTCTCCATGGTCCAGGAACCAGGCAGAACAACACCTACTTCCCGTGCAGTCATGTTCATGTTTTTCGCAGTTTCAACCATGGACCGCCGCCGACCTTTCTCATATCATGGACGGTATGATCGGGGATGCCCAGCAACAACCGGGAGCGCGGTCCGGAGGCACTGATTCTGCACGTAGCTAACACAGCGCCCTGACGCCATTCGGGCATTCCGGGAAGCAGCAATCGCCTTTCCCGCATTCCGGCCGGACGACTCTGTGGCACAGGAAAGGACTCGCTATGGCCAACGATCCCCCCATTGAGAAGACGTTCAAAGGCCATACCGGACACGCCGAGCCGAAGATCGGCATCGAGGAATTCCTCTCCATCGCTCAGCGCTTTGGTTTCGACGCCGACACCATGGCCAAGCTCCGGGAACTTCTGAGCGTCGAGCAGCTTCCTGAGGGCGGCCCCAACCTTGCCCGCTACATGTCGGCCCATCCGGCCCCGCCGTTCGGCGAAGCCTTCGATGAGCTGGCGAAGGGAACATTCGACGTCCGCTTCGCACGTGGCGTGAGCTCGGGAACGGGCGCCCTGCACGCGGCCCTGATCGGCATCGGCGCGCGCCCCGGCAGAGAGATTATCTGCCCGGCCATCGGATTCCTGGCCACGTCCGCCGCGGTCGCGTTGACCGGCGCGACACCGGTGTTCTGCGACATTGACGAATCTCTGCAGATGGACCCTTCCGCGATCGAGCCGTTGATCAATGAACGGACGCTGGCGCTCGTGCCGACTCATCATTGGGGTGGAGTCGTGGACATGGACGGCGTCATGGATGTGGCACGGCGGCATGGGCTGAAGGTGGTGGAGGATTGCGCCCAGTCGCCCGGCGCCAGCTTCCATGGTCGGCCGGTTGGGTCGATCGGCGATGCCGGGTGCTTTTCCATCGCCTGCTACAAGATCATTGGGGGCGGCGAGGGCGGGTTGTTGACGACCAATGACGAGGCCATCTTCAGCCGGGCGATGCAGTTGGCCGAGTGCGGCGGGTTCTGGCGTCCGGACCGTTTCGCTCCGCAACGCTACGAGGGCGAGTTGTTCGTCGGGACAAACTACCGCATGTCGGAACTCGAAGCGGCTGTCGACATCGTGCAACTCCGGAAACTCCCGGGGATTGTCAGCCGTTACCGTTCTGTGTTCCGGCGAGTCACGGAGCGACTGCAGCGTCGGCGCGGCATCGTGCCGCAGAAACTGAACGATCCGGAAGGGACCATCGGCTACATGCTTCGTTTCTTCCCGGAAACGCACGAACTGGCGGCCAAGATCGCGGCAGAGCTGAACGCCGCCGGCATCACGGCCGAACACCGCGGCAGAGACGCACATCCCGACTGGCATCTGTACCGGGACATGTTCCCCGTGGCTTCGTGTGACGGCAGTCCCACTACCCCCGGCCGCTGCCCGGTTGCCGAAGACCTATTCGACCGCGGGATCATCGTCCACCTGGACCAGTGGTGGAGCCCAGAGGACGCCAACGCGGCAGGGGACGTCATCGACCACGTCCTCGGCAGGCATTGTGACGCCAGCGCTGACGCCCCGGCGTGGATGTGAGCCGGCCGGCTCAAGCGGCGCAGTAGCGGCAAGGCAATCTCGCAGTGCGCCGCCGACGTCGCCCCGGGGGAGGTCAGGGACGCCCGGGCGATGAATGGAATCGGATGTTGATTCGGCAGCAAGGAATCGCCCGGCCGGCCGTGGCCCAAGCCCACGGCATGCCGCACGAAGAACTGCTACCCCAGAAGGAAGGTTGAAACGATGGACCAACTGGGCGCTCTCGACATTGTGATTTTCGTCGGCTACTTCGCCATCATTCTCGGCATCGGCTTCTTTGCCGGCCGCGGGGAGAAGAAAGACGCCAAAGAGTACTTCCTGGCAGGTGGCAAACTGCCCTGGTACATCATCGGCACCTCGCTTGTGGCGGGCAGCGTGAACAGCGAACAGATGGTTGGAACCGTGGGCATCGCCTGGAAGGAGGGCATGAAGATCGTCAACTGGGAAACGTGGGGGCTCCCCATCATTCCCATCATGGTGTTCCTGTTCCTGCCCATCTTCCTGCGCAACCGGATCTCGACCGTCCCCGAGTTCATGGAGAAGCGCTTCGGTGCGCCCTGTCGGAACTACGTGACGATCGTGACCATCTTCTACTACGTCTTTGCCAGCATGACGGTGGCGGTCTACGGCGGCGCGATCACCATCAGCACTTATTTCGGCTTCCCGCTCCACTATGCGATCTGGGGGATCATCGCCTTTACGACTATCTACACGGTCTACGGCGGGCTGTCAGCGGTGGTGTGGACGGATCTGGTGCAGACACTGCTCATCACTGTTGGCGGGGTCATGCTGTTTTGCTTCGCCTACTCCAAGACCGGCGGCCTTGCCGCGATGGAGCAGGCCAACCCGGAGCGGTGGCACCTGATTCAGCCGGCCAACGACCTCATCGTCCCATGGCCGGGGCTGATCATCCACACCATGACCACCTTGTTCTTCTATTACGTCTGCAACCAGGTTCTGATGCAGAAGGTCCTGGCCGCCCGTTCTGAGCGTGACGCCCGCGTCGGTACGATCTTCTGCACGGTCCTAAACGCGCCACGTCCGCTGATCACGGCCATGGCCGGACTGCTGGCGTTCTACATTGTCAAGGAGTCTCAAGTGCAGACGCCGGACCAGATCTTCTCGATCCTGCTGAAGACCTGTGTTCCCATGGCGTTCCGCAGCGTCATTCTGGTCGCCATCATTGCGGCCATGGTCTCCACGACCGCAGCGCTGGCGAACTCGTCCTCGGCCCTCCTGACGCTTGACTGCTACCACAAGTACATAAACAGAAACGCCAGCAACAAACAACTGGTCCGGTTCGGCAGGCTAACGATGGCGACAATACTGGTCCTGGTGGGGCTGTGGTGTCCGATGGTGGAGAGGTTTCAAGGCATTTTCATGTACTTCCAGCAGGTCATGATCTATATAGGCACGCCCATCGCCTGTGTCTTCTTGATCGCGATTCTGTGGAGGAGAGCGAACGGGATCGGGGCTTTCACCGGACTGGTCGCCGTTACCCCGGTGCTGATGATCTGCGGGTTCATGTTCTCCGACAGGATCGCATTCCAGTACATCGCGGGGATTGGTTGGTTGGCAACCCTGGCGGTCGTGGTGGCTGTCAGCCTTGCCACGAAGCCCCAGGAACTCCAATCGATCAAGAGCCTGATATGGAAGAAGGAGATGGTGCACGTTGCCGGGGAGACCAGCAAGCCGCCTCTCCATATGACGCAGTGGTTCTGGCTGCTCATTGGCGTCATCATCTTTGGCTTCTGGTACATCAGGTTCTGGTAGGCCGCACGGGCCGCATGGGCACGTTGTAGACTTCCTCCGCGGAGAGGCAGGCCATGGGAACGACTCTCACAACATGGTTCTTGCTCCTGGCCGCCGCTGCCCGCTCAGGATCCGCGGTACACGGGGGCCCGCTGAATGCATTGGGCGCGGGGGCGAAGCGGTCGGCAGCCGTGGTAAATCCCGTGCTGCGCAGCGAACTCTCAAGTTGGCTCAGTCTGGACGGCTCCTGGGAGTTCCGGACTGATCCTGAGTTGATCGGCTACGAAGATCGTTGGTACGAGGCCGAACGCTGGCCGGGCGCGGGCCGGGCGATTGCGGTTCCGGGCTGTTGGGAAGCACAGGGCGTGGGCGAGCCGGGGTACAGCCAGCCGCCCGCAATCCGAGTCGTCTTCGAAGTGGCGAGCCGCCCGATCTTCGCCAACTACCACGGCTCGGCATGGTATCGCAAAACAATCGAAGTACCGGCCAAGTGGCAAGGCAAGAGGATCTGGCTAAAGTTCGGCGGCATCAACTCCGTGGGCTGGATATGGGTCAACGGAAAGGTCGTGGCCAGGCAATACGAGTATGCCGGCACATACAAGTATGACATCACAGATCTAGTAGCCGCCGGAAAGCCAGCAACGGTAACGGCGCTGGTCCGCAATGACATTCCCAGCCTTCAGGGGGAGTCTCAATGCATCCGGGTCTACGGGGGGCTGTACCGGTCTGTCGAACTCGAGGCCACACCCTCTGTGTTCGTCGACTATGCCTACGTCCAGGGCGATCTCGATACGAAGTCGGCACAGGTACATGCGACGATCCGTTCGAAGGCATCCACGAGCAGCGAGGTTGAAGTCGAAGTTCAGCTGAGAACCCTCAAGGGGAAGAAGGCAGGCAAGGCAAGTAGGTTCCTGACTGTCGAACCTGGCAAGACCGCCGAGGTCGTTCTCGGCATTCCCGTAAGGCCGTTTATGCCATGGGCCCCCGAGCATCCCGATCTGTACCGAGCCGACATCGTGCTCAAGGAGAGCAACAGGGCCGTCCACGGCTGGGTCGAGCGATTTGGAATCAAGAAGTTCGAGGCACGCAACAAGCAGTTCTGGCTGAACAACAAGCCGTATTTCCTCCGAGGCTATGGCGACGATCACACGTATCCCCTAACCGTCTGTTCGCCGGCCGACCGCAAGACCCACCTCGAGAACCTCTCCAGGGCCAAGGCCTTCGGGTTTGCTTTCGTACGTCATCATACGCATGTTGAGCTTCCTGAGTACTTCGAAGCCGCCGACGAGTTGGGCGTGATGGTACAGCCAGAGCTTCCCTATCTGGCAAAGCCAAGCCCTGTGCCCAACGAGTACGGCATTATGTCCATGTCGGGTGGGCGCCTTGATCCGCTAGGGGATTTGCGGACCCTCGTCACGCATTTCGGACGCCACGTATCTCTTGCCGTCTACAGCGGAGGGAATGAGGGGCACTACGAGGATGCCTTGGGGCGCCAGCTTCATGATCTTGCCAAGGAACTGGATTCCTCCCGCCCCTGGCTTGCCCAGGATGGCAACTACAAGATCAATACTGGCAACGGACTCAATACACAGCTGACTGGGGATTACTCGGACTTTCAGACCATGAACCGCATCGGTAGCGGCGATCCCTTCCAGGTGCCTATCATGGAAGAGGAAGACGAGTGGCCGCTGGTGCAGCATGAGTTCCAGAGCTTCAGCGGCGGTCCGGACGCGCGACTGGAATCGAAATACCGCAACGGCTATGCGCCGGATCAGAGGCTGGCCGATGCACAGGCTCTTGTCCAGTCGGTGGGATTGGACTGGGAGTGGGGGGCGGCGTGCATCGATGCGGGCCATCGGCTGCAATCGATATTCCACAAGATCGGCCTTGAAAGCGCGCGGCTTGATCCGCGTCTGGACGGCTACACGCTCTGGTTGCTGGTCGACTTCCCGCCGTTCGCGTACAACGGCGTGATGGACGTCTTCTACGGCGGCAAGCAGAGCACGCCTGACTACTTCAGGACGTTCAACCAGCCGGTCGTGCTGCTGGCCCGGGATCCCGACCCGAAACCGGGGCTTTTCCTGACAAGCGACGCGTGGCCGTGCCTGTCGCCGCCGGTGTACGAGTTTGACGAAGCCGCCATCGCAAAGAGAATGGCGGAGCTGCCGGTCAGGATGCGACCGATACCGAACGCGTTCTACGACTGGCCCGTCTATGCTTCCGGACAGGTAGTCCCGGTGGAGTGGGTCATCTCGAACTTCGGGGACGCTGATGTCGAGAAGGGAACACTGACCTGGCGCTTGCTCGATGGAGAGAAGGTGCTCTTGGAGGAGGCCGTCTCCGGTGTGGCAGCGGCCGTCGGTGACGTCACAACTGTCGCGCGGGCTGAGATAGCTCTGCCGCGGGTTGCGAAGCCGCTCAAGGCCAGGGTGGAGGTGACGGTCGATCCCGGCGGTTGGCTCAACGGCTGGGACATCTGGGTCTTCCCTGAGTTGCAGGAGAAGGCCGACCTGGGCCGGACACTGGCGGTCAGTGAAGGGCTCTACGATCTGCTCTCCGGACGGTATGCCCGCGTTGTCCGCATCACCGATCCTGCGGCGCAGGATGCTGACGTGCTGATCGTCGACGGGGATGGCGATGTTGCTGTCGAGGCCTTGAAGCAGGGCAAGAAGCTGCTGTGCCTGGACATCCCTCGGCAGGGCAGGATAGACGTTGGGGCGCGGCAGGTGGGCAGCTGGTTCTGGCGCGAGCAGGCCGGTACCGCCATCGAAGCCGGGCACGCGGCGTTCGGCGACTTCCCCAACGAGGGCTTCATGAATCAGCCCTGGTTCAGGCTGATGGACCGGGCAACGAAACTCCCCCCCGACAGTCCTATCAAGCAGACCGACATGTTGATGGTCGGCTGGGGAAACGTGGCCAAGTTCTCCTATGCCTTCGACACCGAGGTCGGGTACTTCACCTACGCGTTCGAGGCAAAGTCGGGCGCTGGCAGCGTTCTCGCCACCGGCCTAGACCTGGCACGGCAGACACGCGACCTGCCGGAGGCCGCGTATCTTCTTGACCAGATGCTGCGCTACGTGGTCTCGGACGAGTTCTCGCCGACCGGCAGGATCGATCCATCATTCCTCCGGAGCCCAGGCGAACCCAAAGCTCTTCTCAACAGTCTCAACGGCTTCCAGGAGATCACTCAGGCACCCGCTTCGCAAGACTACGACAGCGGCTCGTTCGGTTTACTTCCGGCCCACTATGTCCGTCAGACCGACGGGGAGGGGACGCTTGCGTGGCGCACGAAACCGTTGGCCGAGGGCGATATCAACGCCGATGGTGAGGCCGTCTTCCGATGGGCAGCAAGCACGGGGTTCTTCTCCCAGCCGGAAGGGGGCCACTTCGTGCTGCTCGTGAACGGAGAAGAGCTCCTCGAGTTCGACGTTTCGCTGACGACGACATCGTGGCGGGGACGGGACGAGGCTGGAAGGCTGGAATACGAGGTGCTCGGCTTCACCCGGCCGGACAGAGAAGACACCGTTGGATTCATGCGGCTGACGTTGCCGCCTGAGAGCGTCTCGGTTGGTGAAAGCGTGGAGATCTCAATCAGAGGCTCCGCATCGTCGAGCCTGCGCTTCTTCATGCTGTACGAAGCCCCTGACGGAGAGAAAGCCCTTCGGTAGGAGAGTGTTATGCCCAATCGCGCCGGGAATCGAGGCCCCTTGTCGCTTCCTCTACTCGCCCTGTTGTTCGCGCAGGCATCGGTTCATCTGACGGCTCAAGACCAGCAGCGTCAGGCAACGCCGGCGACGGTCAATCCCGTGCTCCGGTCGCGATACAGCGAGACCGTGAGCCTCGACGGCACGTGGGACTTCGCGATCGACCCGGAGAAGGTCGGCCGGGAGCAGGAGTGGTACCGACCTGACGTTCCGCTGCCCAACAGACGGGACATCCGTGTACCGGGCTGCTGGGAAGCGCAGGGCGTAGGCGAGCCTGGCCGAAGCAATGAGGGAACGGCCGGTTTTGAGACGTACGGGCATATGATGTTCGCGAACTACGGGGGCGGGGCGTGGTATCGCAAGGCCGTCAAAGTACCGGCGAGGTGGCAGGGCAACAGAATCTGGCTCAAGATCGGCGGCATAAACTCGGCCGGCTGGATATGGGTCAACGGTGAGTTCATCGCGAGACACTATGAATACGCCGGCACCTACAAATACGACATCACTGATTTGGTGACAGCCGGCAAGTCGGCGGCAGTAGCGGTTCTGGTCCGCAACGACATACCCAGTCGACAGGGCGAGGTCAATTCCCTTCGGGCATACGGGGGGCTGTACCGCTCCGTCGAACTGGAAGCCACGGGAGATCTCTTCGTCGACTATGCCTATGTCGAGGGCAGGTTCGACGAGAGGTCGGCACAGGTCCATGCCACGATCAGATCGATGGCAACCGACAGCCTCGAGGCAGCTGTTGAAGTGAGCCTGACCACGCTCGAAGGCCAGCAGGCAGGCAATGCCGACAGAGCGATCTCTCTTGATGGCGGGACCACCACAGAAGTCGTTCTCGACATACCCCTGCAGACGTTCAAGGCATGGTCACCCGAGCATCCGAACCTGTACCGAGCCGATATCCTGCTCAAGACGGGGGGCAAGGTGGTTCACGGCTGGGTTGAGCGGTTCGGGGTCAAGAAGCTCGAGGCGCGGGACAAGAGGTTCTGGCTCAACAACCGCCCTTGCTTCCTCCGAGGCTACGGCGATGATCACGCGTATCCCCTCACGGTCTGCTCGCCTGCTGACCGGAAGACACACCGTAGGAACATCTCAATAGCCAAGGAGTTCGGCTTCAACCTTGTGCGTCATCATACCCATGTCGAGCTGCCTGAGTACTTCGAGGCGGCCGACGAACTCGGTATCCTGGTCCAAGCGGAGATACCGTACTGGGCAGCATTCGGAGTAGCAGATGGTACACGCTATCCCGGCATTGTACACATGTCCGGCGGACCGAAGGACCCGCCCGGCGACCTACGGACCCTGATCACGCATTTCCGCCGGTACGTCTCGAACTCCCTTTACTGCGGCGGAAACGAGGGACACTACGCTAAGGAACTGGCTCAGGAGCTGCATGACATCGCAGAAGAGATGGACCCCTCGCGCCCCTGGATGAGTCAGGAACGCAATACTACCATCGGTATGGCGTTCGGTCAGGAGTTCGACACTAGCATGGTTGACTTGCTGTCGGACTATCAGTGCCACAGCCGATCCGGAAGTGGTGACCCTTTCATGGTCCCTTTGCTTGAAAGCGAGGACCACTGGCCCTGGATCAACCATGAGTTCCTTAGCATGTCGACGGCGGATGACCCGCGGCTCGAGCCGAAGTACGGCACCGGATATGCGCCGAACCTGACAATGGACGCAGCCAAGGCAGCTGCAAGGAGTGCCGGCCTCACGTGGGAACAGGCAGAAAGCTGTATCGAGGCGGGATTTCGTATTCAGAGCATCTTCCACAAGATCGGGCTGGAAAGCGCACGGCTAGACCCGCGGTTGGACGGGTTTTCCATGTGGCTGCTCTTGGATTTTCCGCCTGCGACATGGAACGGCCTCTTGAACATATTCCACGAGCCTAAGCACAGCACGAAAGAGTACTTCCGGACCTTCAATCAGCCAGTGGTATTGCTGGCTCAGGATCCGGATCCCAAACCCGGTCTCTTCCTCAGGAAGTCCCCGATCCTATCCTTGTGGCCCCCGGTCTATGAGTTTGACGAAGTAGCTATCAAGGACAGAACGACGGCTGAACCGGTCAGGATGAGGCCCATTCCGAATGCCTTTTACGATTGGCCGATCTACACCTCGGGTCAGACCTTTCCGGTCGAATGGGTAGTCTCGAACTTCGGCGATGCCCCTGTCAGCAACGAAGAGCTGACCTGGCGTCTTCTTGACGGCCGGAAGGTCGTGGCGGAAGGCTCCAGTTCCGATGTGGATGCACCCGTTGGGCATGTCGGCAGAATCGGTCTGGCAGAGATTGCTTTGCCCCACGTCACCAAGCCTCTGAAGGCTACCGTCGAGATCAGCCTTACCGGCGGCAAATGGTCCAACAGCTGGGATCTGTGGATCTTCCCTGAAGTTCAAGAGAGAGCCGACCTTGGCCAGAAACTGGCGGCAAGCGAGGGGCTTCACGATTTACTGGCAAGCCGGTACCGTGATGTGGTTCGCATTGGTTCCCCCGGCGCACAGGATGCCCGAGTACTGATTGCCGATTCCGATGGAGACGCCATTGTCGGGGCTCTCGAGAAGGGCAAGAAAGTGCTGTGCCTAAGCGTGCCTCCTCAGGTATCGATAGGGGTGCAGGCACGGCTGGGTAACTGGATATGGACAGAACAGGCCGGCACCGCAATTGAGGCAGACCATCCTGCGTTCGGGGATTTTCCCAATGAGGCTTTCTTGAATCAGCCCTGGTTCAGGTTGATGAGCCACGCGGCGAAGCTGACGCCCGGCGGCCCTGTCAACAATGCCGAGAAGCTGATGTTCGGCAATGGGAGCGCCGGCTACTTTGCCTGCGTCTTTGAAGCCAACTCGGGCAACGGGTCGGTGCTTGTCAGCGGCCTGGACCTGACAAGTGAGACACACAGGAACATGCCGGAATCAGCCTATCTTCTTGACCAGATGATCCGCTATGTGGCATCGGACGGTTTCTCGCCGACCGGCAGTGTGGCCCCGTCGATCTTCCAGGGATTTGCTACCCTCGCCACCCTCAGAAGGCTCAGTGGATTTGATAGGACTGTTGAAACAGTTCCTCCGCAAAGCTCCAGCTATGGCAGTGGCCTATTCGGTGTACTTCCGGCCCACTACGTCCGTCAGACCGACGGGGAGGGCACGCTTACGTGGCGCACGAAGCCCTTGGCCGAAAGCGATATCAACGACGATGGTGAGGCGGTCTTCCGATGGGCGGCTTCGACGGGGTGGTTCTCCGAGCCGGAAGGAGGGTTCTTCACGCTGTTTCTCAACGGCAGGGAGTTGCTCGAGTTCGACGTTTCTACGGAGACAGCGACCTGGCAGATGCCCGACCAGCTTGGCGTGCTGAGCTACGATGTCTTGGGCTTCACCAGGGAGGACAGACAGGACACTGTCGGCATCATGAAACTGACACTGCCCGCCGGCACGGTCAGCGTGGGCGAGAGCGTCGAACTGGGAGTCCAGGGCTCGGATTCATCAAGCAGGCGGTTCTTCATGCTCTATGAGGTGCCGTAGACTTCCTGTCCCTGAGCAGTTCAGCCCCCGTGGGGAAGGCCCCGCGACTCCCCACCGGCGGTGAGATGTGTGCGAGCAGGAACTGCCCTGGTCGCCCGGTCACTGGAAACACGGTACGCTCTTACACACCTATGTAAGGAGAAGAATGATGGCGAAGCTTGACGTGTGTCTCGAGTGTTTCTTCACGGACCTTCCCTACGAAGAGCGGGTTAGGAGGATTGCTGAACTCGGGTTTGACTGTGTCGAGTTCTGGCACCCGGAAGGTACGTGGAATGGGACGACCATCGACGACAGCATGCCCAAAGACGCCGACGTCCTGCGGCAGGTGTGCGAAGAGACCGGCGTGACGGTGGGCGGCTTCGTCCTCAATGCGTGGGACGGCCTCTACGGTGGATGCCCGGTGAACGCCGACGATCACGGCGAGTTCATCGATCACGTCCACAAGACTATCGCGTTCGCGAAGAAGATCAACTGCGGCTCCGCGGTCATCATGTCGGGCACGCTCGTCGATGGCCTGACCCGCACTCAGATGCGGCGGAACTTGGATAATGGGTTCGGCGAAGCCCTGGCGATCGCCGAGAAGGAGGACTTCACGCTGCTGGTCGAGCCCCTGAACACACCCGTGGACCACGGCGGGTTCTACCTGGACAACGTTGCGGAAGCGATCGAGATCACGCGCGGCTTCGACAGCCCGAACATGAAGCTGCTCTACGACATCTACCATATGCAGATCATGGACGGCAACATTGTCGACACGATCCGGGGCAACGTTGACATCATCGGCCAGATGCATGTTGCCGCCGTTCCAGGCCGGCATGAGCCGGATGAGTGCGAGCTGAACTACTCGTTCATTTTCAGCCAAGCTGATGAGCTGGGATACACCGGCCGGTTCGGGTTGGAGTACTTCCCGACCACCGACTCCGCCGAATCGCTGAAGCGTCAGCAAGCTCTGCTCGCGTGAAGGGCGGAGACGGGAGAGGACTTCGTCTGTCCAGAGGTCCCGCCGACCCGGCAGCGCTCGCGTAGTTACCCGGAGGAAACCGTCATGACACACAGCCCCGTAGCATTGAGCCTGCTCGCCCACCCTGACGATGCCGAGTTCGTCTGTGCCGGCACTCTGGCACTGCTTGCCGGAAGAGGTTGGCAGATCCATATCGCGACCATGACCCCGGGCAATTGTGGCTCGGCCGTGCTGGGCCCCGATGAGATCGCCGCCATCCGCCGGAAGGAAGGCGCCCACGCAGCCGAGACACTCGGCGGCACGTACCACTGCCTCGAGTCGGAAGACGGCTTCATCCGGCACGACAAACCAACGATGCTCAGGGCGGTCGCGCTGATCCGCGACGTCCGGCCGGACGTCATCTTCGCCGCAAGTCCGGCCGACTACCTGTACGACCACGAGGCGACCAGCCTTGTCGGGCGGGATGCAGCGTTCTGGTCCTCCGTACCCAATATACAAACGGACGGTGCCCCGCCGCTCGATTCGGTACCGCACCTGTACTACTGTGACCCGATCGACTGCCAGGACATCTTCGGCGAGCACGTCGATCCGAACACGATCGTGGACATCTCCTCGGCCATCGAGCAGAAGGTCGAGATGCTGGGCCGCCATGCCAGCCAGCGGGATTGGCTGCTGAAGCAGCACGGCACGGACGAGTACATTGCGGAGATGAAGAGCATGGGCCGACACAGGGGCAAGCAGATAGGTGTCGAGTTTGGTGAAGGCTTCCGGCAGCACGTCGGGAACGCCTATCCGAGGAGTGACATCCTGTCGGTGGAGTTGGAGTCGCTCGTACACGGAGTGACGTAAGGGAGAGCGACGGCTCAGGATCAGGCCCAAGCCGCGGGAGGTGTTGGTGTGAAACGCACTCTTGCCGGTGTCACGGAACGGCTGGACAGTTTGGGCGAGGGGTACCACGTGCTCAATGCAGGTCAGCATGGAGCCATGGTGGTTCTGCCCCTTCACGGCAGGATACTCGGGCTCTGGTCTGACAGGGAACGCACGAGTCACTTCTGGCTGAATCCGGCCTTCCTGGATTCGGCTTCAACCGGCGGTGGGGACGACGGATGGCAGAATCCCGGTGGCCACCGCATATGGATCGCCCCTGAGCGCGAGTTCTTCTTCGCGGATCTCTCGGACCCTATCGGAACTCATCTGATCCCCGCTTCCGTCGATCCCGGAAACTACAGATGTAGCATGTCGCCAACGGGAGTGCTTCTCGAGAGTGAGGGTGTCGCCCACGCGTACGCGTCGAACGCCGCAGTGGAGTTTGCGCTCTCCAGGCAGATACGAGTCCTGGACGTTGCCGAGGCCGGGGATCTTATCGACGGCAGCAGCCGTGCGGCCGTAGCGGGCTACGAGGAGTTGGTGACCGTTCAGTTCGATGCTGCACCGCGCGTACGAGCCGGCGCGTGGTCCCTCGTCCAGGTGCCTCTCGGCGGGACGGCCTCGGCCCAGACCAAAGACGCAGTTGAACCCGACATCTTCCTCGGTGAGCCAGGCACAGCGCTCGAACAGCACCCGGGCAGGTTGACGATCGATTACCCCCGATCAAGGAAGGACTGCTTCAAGATCGGGTTGGCAGTCTCAGCGATCTCAGACCGGATAGCTTACCTGCAGGAGCATGCCGATGGCTCGGCTGCCGCGGTGATCAAGGTCTTCGAGACCGGCGAGGAAGGGGACTATGTGGACACGCCGTGGACCAGGCCGGAAGAGAGCGGCTCGGCGGTGCAGTTCTACCATGGGGGCGAGTTCGGTTTCGGCGAGATCGAAGTGCACTCAGGGAAGTTCGAGGACACTGGTGCGCAGTGCATTGCCCGACTCAAGGTCACAGTGCTCGCCGTTTCCGGCAGCCGTGAGGAGTGTGGGGCGGCCGTACGGGCCTGATCCGCTACGCCGCCCATCGTCGCCGGTTTGGGCAGCGCGGCAAACCGGCAGGTAGCATTACGTTCCCATGATCGGGGATGAGGGAGGCTCTGGCCGAGATTGGACGAGCTCGCCGGGAGCAGCCCTGGCCGGCGAGTCGGTCGGCCCGCAAGCCCGATGTGGGAACGGCTTGGGTCCCGTGGGGCTCTCGGTGCATGCATTCTCGCTCCGGATCGGAAGTCCATGAGAACGACAGTGGGTATAGCCGCAGCGGTGTTGGTAGTCCTGTCTGGGGCGGCACAGACGCAGGAGCCGGGCCGGGAAGCGACGCCAGCGGTTGTGAACCCGGCGCTGCGTTCCACGCTGCAGTGGAAGATGAGTTTGGACGGGGAGTGGGACTTCGCCGTCGACCCGACGCTTCAGGGCGACAGAGATGGCTGGTACCGGCCGGACGTCCCATGGCCCAACGCCAAGAACATCCGTGTGCCGGGTT
>PVBE011596964.1_pt1 | contig 40529 bp, 22 predicted proteins | sample 1631181 | NCBI WGS metagenome assembly PVBE01 (sample SAMN08397723, study PRJNA350692) | Marine metagenome, whole genome shotgun sequencing project. | isolation source: water | place: Pacific Ocean | collected 2012-04 | reverse complement strand
TCAACGCGGTCCTGTACTGCATTCTTGCCGGTTCGATGATCACGGTGTCGGCTTCGGCGATTCGCATCCCCTTCGGCATTCCGCCGCAAACGCATTGGTATCCCGATGACCTGCGCTTCGTGTTCGTGGTTCTGGGCGTAGGAGCCGTGGTCGTTGCCCTTGCCATCTGGGGGTTCACACGCTTGGCACAGTTCGCGACGCTGTGCGCGCCGTGGATGATCGCGATGTTCATCGCCGGGGGCCTGGCTACTTGGCCGAGTTTGGCTGCATCCGTTGCTTCCGGGAGCGGTGAATCCGCTGAATTTCTCGAGGTTGCGCGCGCCCGCATCTGGACCGGCGTGCCGGCAGGTGGGGGCGAGCCGATCACCTTCTGGCAGGTCGCTGCCTTTGCCTGGATTTGCAACATAGCCATGCATTTGGGCCTCTCCGACATGGCGATCCTTCGCTATGCGCGGCGCGCGCGCTACGGACTCAACTCGGCCTTCGGAATGTTCCTGGGACACTACGTGGCCTGGATCGCTGCTGGGGTGATGGGCGCGGCCGCGGCCTTGGCGTTGAATCAGCCGCTGACCGAGCTCGACTCCGGCGCGGTGGCGATGCACGCCCTGGGTGTGGCGGGGGCGATCGCCGTAGTGATTGCCGGTTGGACGACATCGAACCCCACCCTTTACCGGGCGGGGCTGGCGCTGCAGGCGGTGACACCCAATTGGCCGCGTTGGAAGGTGACACTGGTCGCGGGTGCGCTGACCACGATCGTCGCTTGCTCGCCCTTTGTATTCACCAAGCTGCTGGGGTTTGTCGGCATATACGGAATCCTGCTGGCCCCGGTTGGCGGCATCGTGACCGCCTACCACTTCGTCTTACGCAAGCGTGGCGCGGCTCACCAGGCCTCTTCCATGTGGAACGCACCGGCGCTCATTGCCTGGGCGGCCGGCAGTCTGGGAGCGGTGATCCTTTGGCAGACCGGTGTGGTGCATCTCTTCTTCCTGGCTGTTCCGGCCTGGGTGTTGAGTGGGGTCTTGTACCTGGTGCTGGCGAAGAAGGGGCATGGGGACGGCTCTATGACAGCTGACGCAGCGAGCGACAGTGCTGCGGATGTGACCCCCTACCGGCCTTTGATCGAGACCGCCACGGGCGGGCCCGAGGAGACACCGGGCTTCGTCAAAGCCGCCGGTCTGGTCGCGCTGCTCGCGCTGGTGACTTGCGTGGCGCTTCCGGTATGGGTTCTGCTTTCGTCCGAAGCAGAACTCGCGTCGAGAACCGGACCCTTCAAGACCTGGTTGCTGGTCGCCTCGTTGATCTACTTCGTGGCGGGTAGTCTCTGGATCTACCGCCGCCATAGCGACGGTTCCGCGGCGTAACCAATCGCCGATCTCGTTTCAGGGAGCACGGTGCACTGCGGCGCCGGACAACCGGCCGCTTTGCCCGGTGAAGGACAATGAGCGAAACCCATCGCATCAGCGACGATCAGATACAGGATGAGAACGCTGCGGCGCAGTCCTCGCTACAGGACGACTTCGATCACCTTGGCGCGCAGCTCGCACGGCGAGGAATCTCTATCGAAGAGATCACCCGGGAGGCGCAAGGCTTTGCTGTCGCGTTGCCTTCCTGGGGCGTCGGCACGGGCGGCACACGCTTCGGGCGTTTCCCAGGGATTGGAGAGCCGCGCGACATCTTCGAAAAGCTCGAGGACTGCGCGACCGTCCAGCAGTTGGTCCGCTGCACACCTACGATCTCCTTGCACATCCCATGGGACCGTCCCGACGACCCCGCCGAGTTGCGAGAACGCGCCACCGAACTGGAGATCGGTTTCGATGCGATCAACTCGAACACTTTTCAGGACCAACAGGAGCAGGCGCTCTCCTATCGATTCGGGAGCCTGGCGAACACCGGTGCGGCTGTGCGGCAGCAGGCGATTGAACACAACCAGGAGTGCATCGAGATCGGTCGGCAGCTAGGGTCCAGGGCGTTGACGATCTGGATCGCCGACGGCGGTAACTTTCCGGGACAACTGGACTTCCGCGCCGCGCTCGAGCGCTACATCGATAGCTTGCGGGAAATCTACTCCGCGCTCCCGAGCGACTGGCGCATGTTCCTCGAACACAAGTTCTTCGAACCGGCCTTCTACTCCACGGTGAACAACGATTGGGGAACCAACTATCTGTGTGCCGTGGAGCTCGGGGATCAGGCCTCCTGTCTTGTGGACCTCGGGCATCACGCTCCGAACGTCAACATCGAGATGGTCGTCGCCCGCTTGATCCAGTTCGGCAAACTGGGTGGCTTCCACTTCAACGACAGCAAATATGGGGACGATGACCTCGATAGTGGCTCGATCCATCCCTTCCAGCTCTTTCTCGTCTTCCATGAGCTGATCGGAGCGGGTCGCGACGATGCGTCTTTCACGCCCGCCTACATGCTTGACCAATCGCACAACGTCACCGACCCGATCGAGTCCTTGATGACCAGCGCGATGGAAGTGCAGCGTGCCTTCGTGCAGGCCCTGCTGGTCGACCGCACAGGGCTCGCTGAACACCAACGAGTCAACGATGCGATCATGGCACTGGGCACCCTGCGCGCAGCCTACCAATGTGACGTCTCTCCGATCCTCGCCATGGCACGCTCGCGTTCCGGCGGAGCAGTCGATCCACTCGGGCTCTATCGTAAGAGCGCCTATCGAAGCAAGAAGGGTGTCGAGCGACCCTCCGAAGGCGTCGCTTCGCCGGGGATCGTTTGATTGGCTGACCCGCGTCCAACCGAGGCCCCGCTAGAGCGCGCGTATCTGGCGGTGGATCTTGGTGCGGGGAGCGGCCGCGTGATGTTGGGTCGCCTGAGCGAGGATGCGCTCGAGCTTGCCGAGCTACATCGTTTTCCTCAGCCTGTGGGGCTGGAAGGGGGGCACGAGCGCTGGAAGCTCGACCGCTTGCTGGCCGAGGTCATGACCGGGCTGCACGCCGTAGGCCGGCAGCAGCTTGCCGATCCCGCCGAGATCCGCAGCGTTGGAGTCGATGGCTGGGGTGTGGACTATGGCCTGCTCGACGATGGCGGAGCCCTGATCGAAAACCCCGTGTGCTATCGGGACTCGAGAACCGACGGGATGCTCGAAGCGCTGCTCGACAAAATGCCCGTGGAGCAGATCTACGCCAACACCGGCATCCAGCTCATGCCGATCAACACGTCGGTACAGATCCTGGCGCAGGTCGAGTCCGGCGAGTGGCCCCCGCAAGCGAAGCGCCTACTGATGATCCCCGATCTCATCCATTGCCACCTGTCAGGGGTTTCCACCGGGGAGGTCACCAATGCATCGACCACCCAACTGCTGGACGCCGGAACAAGAGAGTGGGACGCGCAGATGTTGCGCGCGGTCGGCGTGGCCCCGGAGATCATGCCGTCATTGGTTCAGCCCGGCACACGGCTCGGCAGCCTGCTACCTGAGCACCGAGCCTCCACCGGCCTGAGCCGACTGGAGGTCGTAGCGCCGGCCACCCATGATACGGCCAGCGCGGTAGCCGGTACGCCACTGAGTCCCGGTTGGGCCTTCCTCTCGTCGGGCACCTGGTCGCTGCTGGGCATCGAAACCTCGGGCCCGGCTCTTGGTGATGAGGCCCGGCGTCGCAACATCACCAATGAAGCGGGGGTCTGCGGCACCAACCGCCTGTTGAAGAACGTCATGGGGCTTTGGCTGCTCGAGTCCTGCCGACGCATTTGGAACTCCGAGGGCATCGGGGTCTCCCATGAAGAACTGCTCAGCGGACTGCAAGGCACTGCGATAGGTGCCGTGCACATCGACGTGGACGACACGCGCTTCCTCAATCCCGACAACATGGTCGAGGAGATCGGCTCCTACCTGGGCGAGCGTGGGCAGACGATACCGAGCTCACCGGTAGGCTTTGCCCGCCTGATCCTGGAGTCGTTGGCGTTGCGTTGCGCGCAGGTCCTCGATGACCTGATGGCGGTCAGGTCACGGGAGGTGCAGGGCATCCACGTCGTTGGTGGGGGCAGCCGCAACGATTTCCTGAACCAGGCGCTGGCCAGCGCCACCGGCCTCACCGTGAGAGCCGGCCCCGTGGAGGCCACCACCATTGGTAATATCGTGCTGCAGGCCATCGCCGACAAAGCCCTCGAGGATCATTCCGCAGCCCGCACCTTTATTGCCGGCATCTCGAGCGTCCGGGTCTTTCAACCGCGAGATGCGGATCGCTGGGCCACGGCGCGCAAGCTCTTTCGCATGACCTCGACCTGACCCAACGTGAGCGCCGGCCGGCCACAGGCTGGAGCGCAATGACTGGAGTAGCAATGAGCGGCACTGTCCCCAATCGATGGAACGACGAAGACTGTCGGGATTTCTCCCCGCAGGAGTTGCTCCGCTACCGCTCCAACTTGCTGGGGTCCGACCTCAGGATCACCAACTATGGCGGGGGCAATACTTCGGCCAAGGTGACGATGCAGGATCCGGTAGGTGGAGAGGATGCGCAGGTTCTGTGGGTTAAGGGCTCCGGCGGCGACCTGGGAAGCATGGGACTGGGTGGTTTCGCGACCCTCTATCAATCGCGCCTGCTGGCCCTGGAAGAACTCTATCGCGGCCGCGAGTTCGAGGACGAGATGGTGGCCTACCTGCCGCACTGCACCTTCAACCTCAACCCGCGGGCCGCCAGCATCGACACGCCGCTGCATTGCTTCGTCGACAAGGCACACATCGACCACCTTCACCCGGACGCGCTGATCTCCTTCGCAGCAGCCAAAGACGGCGAACGGCTGACCCAGGAGGTCTTCGCCGGCGAGCTGGGCTGGGTGCCCTGGCAGCGTCCCGGCTTCGACCTCGGGCTCAAGATTCGAGCGCAGTACCAGGAGAACACCGCGCTCAAGGGCGTGGTCATGGGCGGGCATGGAGTCATCACCTGGGCCGACGATGCCAAGTCTTGCTATGAGGTCAGCCTCGAAGTGATCAACCGCGCAGTGGAGACCCTGGCGAAGTCTGCCGACAGGAAAGTCTTCGGTGGAATGAAGTGCGAGCCGCGCTCCGAGGCGGATCGGCATGAGCTGATCGCCGAGATGATGCCGGGTCTGCGGGCGCGGCTTTGCGCCGGCGAGCGCAAGATCGGCCACTACCACGACGCCCCCGAGGTCATGGAGTTCGTCAACTCGGAGAAGGCCTCGGAGCTGGCTGAATTGGGGACATCCTGTCCCGATCACTTCCTGCGCACCAAGATCTGGCCGTTGTTCTACGAGCCAGGCGCCGACCTCGATCAGTTGCTCAGCGACTACTCCGACAGGTACGAGGCTTACTACGAACGCTGTAAGGAGCCCGACTCGCCGGCCATGCGTGACGCCTTGCCGGTGGTGGTGCTGGTCCCGGGTGTGGGCATGATCACCTTTGCGAAGAACAAGGAGACGGCTCGGCAAGCGGCCGAGTTCTATGCCAACGCCATCAATGTCATGCGTGGCGCCCTCTCGATCAGCGAGTATGTGGGGCTGCCCGAGAAGGAAGCGTTCAATATCGAATATTGGTTGCTCGAAGAAGCGAAGCTCCAGCGCCAACCGCCCGAACAATCGCTCTCCCGGCGCGTCGCCTGGGTCACCGGCGGCGCCGGCGGTATCGGCAGAGCAACCGCCCGACGGCTGCTGGCCGAACGGGCAGTTGTCATGTTGAGCGATCTCGACGGCGACGCCTTGACCCAAGCCCACGAGGAGCTCGCTGCGGAGTTCGGAGCCGACTCCGTACGCTCCATGGTGACCGATGTGAGCAGCGAGGAATCGGTGCGCCGGGCCTGTCGGCATGCGCTCTTGGAATATGGCGGCATCGACATCGTCGTGTGCTCAGCCGGGCTCGCCTCGGCTTCGCCCTTCGAGGATACGAACCTCGAAACCTGGCAAGCGAACATGGACGTGCTGGCGACCGGCTATTTCCTGGCCGCCCGCGAAGCCTACCGGGTGATGTTGGAACAGGGGCTCGGCGGCTCGATCGTCTTCATCGGCAGCAAGAACGCCCTGGCAGCCTCACCCCAGGCTTCGGCCTACTGCACGGCCAAAGCCGCAGAGCTACACCTGGCACGCTGCCTGGCGATGGAAGGTGCTCCGCACCAGATCCGAGTCAACTCGGTCAACCCCGACGCCGTGCTCCAAGGCTCCAAGATCTGGAAGGGAGAGTGGCGCAAGGAACGCGCCGATGCCTACGGCCTGGCCGAGGACGAGCTCGATGAGCATTACCGCCAGCGTAGTCTGCTCAAGCGCACGGTGCGCCCGGAGGACATCGCCGAAGCCGTATATTTCTTCTGTTCCGAACGATCAAGCCGCTCTACCGGGAACATCCTCAACGTCGACGCGGGGGTCGCCGCCTCGTTTCCCCGATAAGCGGCTTGGCGCCTCACTTGAGCAGTCGGACGTCATTGGTCAGTCCCATGGGGTCGGGCCGCTGCAGGTTCGTCCACCGCTGGGCCACCTCGTTGTCGGTCAGTGAGTTCGTATAGTTGGCCAGCGTGGTCGTATAGCTGATCTCGAGCTCGTTGTCCCCGACTCTGAGGATCCCCTCGGGGAGCCGGTACAGATGTCGGCCCCACCACTTCAATCCAATCTCGTATCCGTTCAGGGTTACCGCGGAGACATGTCTCTCACGGCCCAGGTCGAGAAACGTCCAATCGGCCTCACTTAGCTCGAAAGTGGTGTGGTATTCGACGTTGCCGGCGAACGAAGCGATTCTGTGGTCCTCGTGGCCGCCGAATCCGAACAGCCTTGCGGTAGCGACCTCGAAGGGGTCTTCCCTGAAAGGCTCGAATTCCAACAACCACTCCGAGTCGATCTGGACTCCTGATCCCTCGTCCGGGTAGACGAGGTCCGCCGCCGGTCCGTCGTCGCTGTCGTCCAGCACGATCAGGATGGACTCGAGTGCCTCCAGGCGGATATCCAGCACCCCCCTGTCACGGGTGGGGTAGATCGAGCGCTCCCCGGATTCGGGATCCCAGCGCCAGGCAGTCTTGTCCGTACTGGCATAGGTGAGCCTGAGCTCGTGGCTCTCCAGGTCATCCTGGTTGGAGAGGAAATAGATCTCACGCTCACCGCTTTGATGCTTCAGGGTGTAAACGGTTTCATTGACGGGGGCGACGGAAACCCTAGTGCGAAGGTCGAACTCCTCACTCACCTGCTCGGTCCACGCGGTGATGGGTCCGGCGTCCGCGGGAGGACTCCGGACGACAACATTCTCCAGTTCGGACGCCGCGCTCATCGCCGCGCGTACGGCCTGGTCGTTCGTTTCCTTCTGGAAGTACGACGGGGCCTCCGACGGTAGGCGATCGATGAAAAGGAAGTTGATCCCCTGCGCAGCGAGATCATGAATCGCCGCAGCAGTTTCGGGCTCGATGGACGTCGCTTCGGAAACAACGACGAGCTTGTACCTTGCTTCCTCACTCACCATCTCACCGGCGTCGGCCGAAGCTCTTTGAATGACCCCCTCATTGATGTAATCGGCCATCACACCGACCTTGCTGAACCCTTCCCACAGGTCATGGTTGTACGGAGGCTCCATATAGAAAGGAATCCGGTACAAGCCCGATTGTTTCCAGATGTCCGCTTCGGGCGTCAGGATGGCGACATCCAGGACGGGGCTTGAATGCTGCAAGAGAGCCGAGAGCCTGGCGTTGTAGTCGGCCCAATTCCTGAAGTAGGGCCACCAGGTGTTCTGGTCGCTGAAGTACGCCCCAAACCTGACCCATCCGGGAAAACCGGCTTCAGGCGGAGAGTAGTTGTACCCGTGCAGGACGGAGTGGGTGATCCCCGAGATGAAATTGAAGTCGTCGTTCTTCTTGACCATGTCCAGGGTGGCCCGGAATACACCCCGCGTATTGGTCATCGCCTCGCTGCTTACGACCCTCGCGCCGGTCAGGTGGGCAGCCGATGCGGTGTACTTGTTCCATATCCAGTAGCCATGCCTCTTGGCATCCGGGACCGGTGAGAAGAGCCAGTTGTTGCTCTCCGGGATATCCACCAGCCGGTACCCGTCGAGCATGCCCACGAGCCAGGGGTTCCCATATGCCTGGTAGCGGCTCTGCAAGCCGTGCTCGTTGGCCCAACCGTCGAAGGTGGCTGTGAACCGCTCTAGAAACAGCTCGACCAGGGTCTTGTTGAAGTCGTATCGGACCCTTCGAATGTCGGCGTTGAATTCCGCTTCGTAATGAAGGGTATCGGCATAGCCGGCGGAAGGTGGATAGTAGACGAGGGGGATGAAGGGCTGCAGGTCGTAGCCCCGTCGCTGCAGGAATTCCTCCAAGAAATCATCCGTAATATTGGCGCCCGACAGCTCGATGCTGTCGCAAAAGATCGCTCGGATGTGGTCGCCCAGCTTACCGCCGAGGACCGCCTCGAGGGCGTCGGCCAGCCGGTCCATGTAGGCGCGCACATCGCCGGCGTCGTAATGGTCGACGACCGGGCCCTTCGAGCCGGGGGCCCCGAGCGTCACCGTGCGGTAGGCACGCTGCAGGGTCCCGATGTAGAGATCGTGCTTCCCCTCGGGAACCGCGAACTCCAGCGTGCCGTCGCCGTCCACCCGGCCCGTCAGATCAACCAGGCTGGTCTCTCCCCTGGCTCCGTGGGGAATCATCTGCAAGAAGAACAGCTCGGGATCCGGCGCATCGGGATTCGCGTAGGCGCCAAAATCCCTGCCGGGTAGTTGCCACTCCTCCTCGAGATCGAGGCTGAGGGTCTGCGGTCCCTCCAACTCCATCTTCCGAATGCCCACTCCCTGCAGGAGCTGGTCCTCCTGTAAGAACTCGCCGCCGAAGGGCCATCCGGACCCCATGATCAAATCGACCACCATGCTCCGCTGCTTGGCCATTTCGACCGTGGCCTTCACCCTTTCATTCCACTCGCGGCTCAGCCACTCGTAGCATTGGTAATCGAAGGGGTCACCGCCCTCGGGTTTGGCGATGGGGTTGATCTCCACACCTCCGATCCCGGCCGCCTTCATCACATCGAGCTCGCGCTCGAGCTCGTCGATCTCGACGCAATCCCCGTTCCACCACCACCGTGCGAAGGGCCTGGCTTCCGGGGGAGGTTCCTTGAACACGGCATACAGCTCATCGGACGAAACGCCAGATTCTCCGGTCTGCGTCCGTTCGTCGGGGGCAATCGGAGCGCTGCGGCCCGATTGTCGGTATTTCTCCAGGAGCGCCCCCAACCGCGCCACGACGTCGGGGTGAGTGGCATAGAGGTCGGTGGCTTCGCCGGGATCTTCATCGAGGTTGTAGAGCTGCCCCGGCGGCTCGCCCACGGCCGGTTCGACGGAGATCGGCTCGGTGAACCCCCCGGACCCGAGGCCCAGGATCAGCTTCCACGGGCCTTGCCGAATCGCGAACAACCCTCTGTGTGAATGATGGACAGTTGCCTCACGGAGGGGCGCATCGAGAGGCTCGCCCAGGAGAGCCGGGAGTACGCTGTAGCTATCCTCGCCTGCTCCCGGAGGCAGGGTGGCGCCGACAATGTCGGCGACCGTAGCCAGCAGGTCGGTGTGGGTGATGGTCTCGTCGCTCGAGCTTCCGGCGGCGATCCGGCCCGGCCAGCTGGCAATGAACGGCACCCGGTGGCCACCCTCCCAGATGTCGGCCTTCTGACCCCGAAGCTCTCCGTTCGCCCGATGCCCATGCTGCTGGATATCGGACTCCAACCAGTGCGCGCCGTTGTCGCTGGTGACAATGACGAGCGTGTCGTCCACAACGCTAGTGCTCACCAGGGCGCCCAGAACGGACCCGATTGCCGAGTCCACCTGGACGGCGAAATCGCCGTAAGGACCGGCTCCACTACGACCGGCGAATTCCTCCGTCGGGAGCCATGGCGTGTGGGGGGCCGAGAAGGGCAGATAGAGGAAGAATGGGCTTCCCGAACCCTGCTGACGCTGAATGAAATCCACCGCCTCACCGGTGAGGGCCGGCACCACGTCAATGTGTCGAAACCCGGGAGCAATGGGGCCGGCGCGCCAAAAGCCGTTGCCGCCCTGGCGCCGCTCGACACTCGCCTCGACAGAGTCTGTCGGTGGCTCGACGAGTGCCTCGTTTTCTACGTACACGTACGGTGCCATGTCCAACGAAGCGGGAATCCCGAAGAAGTAGTCGAATCCCACGGCGTTGGGCCCGGGACGCAGGGGTTGCTCGTAGTCGGTCGGCTCCACAGACCCGAGCCCCAGGTGCCACTTGCCGACGGCAGCGGTGGCGTAGCCGCTGTGCTGCAACAGTGAAGCTAACGTCAGGCGGCCCTCTTCGATGAGCGCCGACGAGTAGCCAACCAAGACGCCGCTTTTCAGCCGCGTTCTCCAGGCGTACCTTCCGGTGAGAAGGCCGTAGCGGGTGGGCGTGCAAACCGCCGATGGTGAGTGCGCGTCGGTGAAGCGCATCCCCTCGCCGGCGAGCCTGTCGATGTTCGGCGTCGGGATCCGCGACGCGGGGTTGTAGCTCCCTGGATCGCCGTAGCCCATGTCGTCGGCGAGAATGACGACGATGTTGGGCAGCTCCCGGTTGGCTGCGTCGCGCCCCGCCCCTCGACACGCCGATCCGACGAAAACCATCGAGACAAGGGCGAGCAGGACGAAGGTCGAGGCCTTCACCCTGCGGGAAACGATCCGGCGGTCGAAGCAGCTTCCGGTGTCGCTCAGCGAGCACCCCCTCTTCTGGCGTAGATCCATCTGCCCCAAGTGTTGGCCACGTGTTACCTCAGTAGATCGGGGCTGACAAGCGGTCGTTGAAGACCGCGTGGCCGAGCATCTCCCTTCGTCGCCTTCCCCCGGGATTCTTCGCCGACCTGATGAACGCATATTCAGCTATAGTCATCAGCTTCGAGACCAACTAGCGGTTGCGTAAGGCACCCCTCGGGCTGAACCAAGCGGGACGAGCTCGCACTTGGGTATCGACCAAACCATCGACAGATTCATGCGGCCGCTCGCGGACGCGATCTACGGCTTCGTTTTCTACGCGGTACCGGTCGCCGGCGCCGAGCTCCCGCTGATCGTCGCCTGGCTGATCGCCGGAGGGCTCTTCTTCACGCTTTATCTGCGCTTCATCAACCTGCGCGGGTTCCGACACGCGCTACACCTCGTCAGCGGCCGATACGCCAACGCGCTCCACCCAGGGGAGGTCACCCACTTCCAGGCGTTGGCGACCGCGGTATCCGGCACCGTCGGCATCGGCAACATCGCCGGCGTCGCGGTAGCGATCTCGGTTGGCGGGCCGGGCGCGACGCTTTGGATGATCATCGCCGGCTTGCTCGGGATGAGCACCAAATTCGCCGAGTGCACCCTGGCAGTGAAGTTCAGGCGCGAACACGAGAACCGCTCGGTCAGCGGCGGACCGATGTACTTCCTGGAACGTGGGCTCGCGTTGCGGGAGCTGCCCCGTACCGGCCGTGCCCTGGGGATCTTCTACGCAGCCGCGATGATCGTCGGGTGCCTCGGAATCGGCAACATGTTCCAGTCCAACCAGGCCGCGGCGATCCTGATCGACGTCACCGGCGGCGCGGACAGCTTCTTTTTCGGCAGGGCCTGGTTGCTGGGCCTGGCAATGGCGGCCGTCGTGGCGCTGGTGATCGTCGGTGGCATCCAGAGCATCGCCAGAACCACATCGAAGCTCGTTCCGTTCATGGCGGTGCTGTACGTACTCTTGGCGCTGCTCATCCTGGTTCTCAACTTCGAGCAGCTGCCCAGGGCGGTGGGCCAGATCTGGCAGGGCGCGTTGGCGCCGGAATCGATCGCCGGCGGCCTGATCGGCGTCATGATCGTCGGCTTCCGGCGCGCCGTCTTCTCGAACGAAGCCGGCCTCGGCTCCGCGGCGATCGCACATTCCGCAGTACGTACCGACGAACCCGTCACCGAAGGATTCGTCGCCCTGTTGGAGCCGTTCATCGATACCGTAGTCATCTGCACGATGACCGCACTCGTCATCGTCACGACGGTCTACGACCCGGCGCTGGCATCGACGGAGGTAAGCGGAATCCAGCTGACGACGGACGCGTTCGCGAGCACGTTGTCATGGTCGCCGGTTCCGTTATCGATCGCCGCAGTGCTCTTCGCGTTCTCGACGATGCTGTCCTGGAGCTATTACGGCCTCAAGGCATTCACCTACCTCGCCGGACATCGTCCGGTCGTCGAGACCGGCTTCAAGCTCTTCTTCTGCCTCTTCATCGTTCTCGGGAGCAGCATCCAACTCGGCGCTCTCGTCGATCTGTCAGACGCGCTGATCTTCCTGGTGGCGATCCCGAATCTCGCCGGGCTCTACCTTCTCGCCCCGCTCTTGAAGGAGGAGCTGACCTCGTATCGGGAGCGCCTCGGACGCTATTGAGCGTTCTTTTGCGCCCGACCGGACCGCACAGTACGATCACGGCCCTCGATTCCTGCACCGTCCGCTGAGAGGCGCCTGTCGAGCACCGAGCGGGCCGCCGGGACAACAGATCGCGGGTGACCAGATGGACAGGTCGAGACGAGCCGTCGTCGTAGCCACACTCACACTTGTCGTCGCCTCCGGCGGGTGCGCGCCCGGGGGCGACTCGGGACCGCGGGCCGACACGATCTTCTTCGGCGACAACATCGTCACCATGGATCCCACCCAGCCGTCCGTGGCCGCGGTGGCGGTGACCGGCGAGACGATCACCGCCGCTGGTACGCTCGACGAGATCATGGCGCTGCAGGGCGCCTCGACGCGTGTCGTCGACCTCGGTGAGCGTGCGCTGCTGCCCGGCTTCATCGACGCACACGGTCACTTCCTCGGAGCCGGGCGCGCCCTCGATGCTCTGTCGCTCCACTCCCCTCCGGTGGGGGACGTCACGAACATCGACGAGCTCGTCGCCAAGATTCGGCGCTGGATCGAGGACAAGGAGATCCCGCCGGGCGAGGTCGTCTCCGGAAGGGGCTACGACGACTCGCTGCTCGAAGAGCGACGCCATCCGACGCGCTTCGATCTCGATCGAGCTTCGACCGAGCACCCGATCGTGATCGTTCACGTGTCGGGGCATCTCAGTGCGGCCAACTCCGCAGCGCTCGCGGCGAGCAACATCACGGCCGACACAGCCGACCCCGAGGGCGGCCATATCCGGCGGGTAGAGGGCTCGAGCGAGCCCAACGGTGTGTTCGAGGAATCCGCCGTAGGGCTCCTCGTCAGCGGAGCCTCGTCGCCGACGCCCGAGGAATTCGACCAGCTGGTCCGCAAGTCGATCGGCGTCTATCTCGGCTACGGCACCACCACGATCCAGAACGGCGGCGGCACGAGCCCGGAGACGGTCGAGACGATCCGCGCCGCCGCCGAGCGAGAGCCGCTGCTCGCCGACGTAGCAGTCTTCACCCGAGCTGACGCAATCCTGGAGGATCGGCTGCAGTACGAGCCGAGCTACCGAAACGGCTTCCGCGTCGCGGGCGTCAAGTTCGTACTCGACGGGTCGCCCCAAGGGCGCACCGCGTGGGTCACCGAGCCCTACGAGGAAGGACCGCCCGGGGCGCCGGCGGATTACCGGGCGTACGGGACGATGGATCCGGACGTCTACAAGGCCCAGGCGGCGGCGCTGCTCGGGCGGGGCGTGCCCTTTCTCGCCCACGGCAACGGCGACTCCGCCATGGACCTGATGCTCGACGGCGTCGACGAGGCGGTCTCCGGCATGGACGCGGCGCCGGATCACCGCTCGGTGATCATCCACGCGCAGCTCATGCGGGCCGATCAGCTCGACCGCGCCGCCGAACTGAGCGTCGTGCCCTCGTTCTTCGCCGCGCACACCTTCTTCTGGGGCGACTGGCACCGGATCAGCTTCGGCGAGGAGCGCGGCAGCAACATCAGCCCGGTACGCTGGGCGATCGACCGGGGCGTGCGCTTCACCGTGCACAACGACGCCTCGGTCGTTCCCCCGGACATGATGCGCCTGATCTCGATCACCGTGAACCGCAAGACTCGCAGCAGGCAGGTGCTCGGACCCCATCAGCGCGCCACGATCCAGGAGGCGCTGCACGCGGTTACGCTCGGCGCCGCATACCAGTATTTCGAAGAGAGCCGCAAGGGCTCGATCGCCGTGGGGAAGCAGGCGGATCTCGTGATCCTGGGGCAGAATCCGCTCACCTTAGACGCGTCCGAGCTCGAGCACATCCCGATCATGGAGACATTCTCGAGGGGTCGGTCGGTCTACACGCGGTGAGTCGATGGCCGCTGCGGCGCGGCGGAAGGACGAGATGGCAATGAATCGGACTACGGCCTCGGAATGAACCTGGGACAGGAGATGGAGATCTAGATGCCGAAGCAAAGGATGACGCCCTCTGAGGCGCTCGTCGAAACGCTCGTCGCGGAGGGCGTGACCGACGTATTCGGACTCGTCGGCTCGGCGTTCATGGACGCCCTCGACCTCTTGCCGGATGCGGGCATCCGCTTCATCCCGGTGGCCCACGAGCAGGCCGCGGCGCACGCCGCCGACGGTCTCGCCAGGGTCACCGGAATGCCTCAGACGTGTATCGCCCAGAACGGCCCGGGGGCCGCGAACTTCGTCTCTGCGATCGCCGCCGCGTACTGGGCGCACTCTCCGGTCGTCGCCATCACGCCCGAGGCCGGCTCCGGCGGAATCGGGACGGGCGGCTTCCAGGAACTCGACCAGATGGCGATGTTCGCCGAGCAGACCGTGTACCAGGTCAGGGTCAACCGACCCGACCGCATGGCCGAGCTCACTCGGCGCTGCTTCTATCGCGCCAAGCTCGAGCTCGGCCCGACGCAGCTCAACATCCCGCGGGATTATTTCTTCGGCGATACCGAGCAGGAGATCTTCGCCACCCCGACGCTCGGCCCCGGCCGTCCGCGCCGAGAGGAGATCTCCGAAGCCCTGCGCCTCCTCGAGGGGGCCGAGTACCCCGTGATCATCTCCGGCGGCGGCGTCAGCCAGGGAGAGGCGCTCTCCGAGGTCGCCGCGCTCGCCGAGCACCTCAGCGCGCCCGTGGTCAACACGTACCTGCACAACGATACGTTTCCGTACGCTCACCCGCTCGGCTGCGGGCCGCTCGGCTACCTCGGATCGAAGGCCGCGATGCGCACCCTCGCCAAGGCGGACGTGGTGTTGGCGCTCGGCACGAGGCTCGGGGTGTTCGGGCTGCTCCCCCAGTACGACATGGCGTACTGGCCCGAGGACGCTGCTCTGATCCAGGTCGACCGCGATGCGAAGCAGTGGGGGCTGAGTAAGATCCCGGATCTCTTCTCGATGGCGGACGTGAAGGAGTACGCCACGGAGCTACTCGGGGCGCTGAAGGAAGCCGGGGCCGCCCGTCCGAAAGACGAGGAACGCCTCGCCGACGTGGCCGGTGCGAAGGCCGCCTGGGACAGCGAGCTCGAGGAACGGTCGTCTTCGACCAACGCGCTCATGCACCCCAGGCGCTTCCTCTGGGAGCTGCAGCTCGCGCTCCCCGACGACGCCCTCGTCGCCACCGACATCGGCAACACCTGCTCGATCACGAACGGCTACCTACGCGGCTTCAAGGGAGGGCGCCAGCACCTCGCCGCGCTCACCTGGGGCAATTGCGGATTCGCCTACGGCTGCGCAATGGGCGCCAAGGTCGGCAAGCCGCAGGCGCCCGTCTTCGCCATGCAGGGCGATGGTGCTTGGGGGATCAGCGGCCTCTCGGAGGTAATGACCGCCGTGCGGGAGAACATCCCCGTCATAGCGATCGTCATGAACAACCACGAGTGGGGCGCCGAGAAGAAGAATCAGATCGATTTCTACGACAACCGCTTCGTCGCCGTCGACCTGCCGGACAACCCCGACTACGCTAAGCTCGCCGAGGCGATGGGCGCCAAGGGCTACACCGTGGACGACTACCGCGACGTCCAGGACGTGGTGCGGGAGGCTATGGCTTCCGGCAAGCCGTGTGTCATCAACGCGATCGTCGAGGGTGGCGAGAACGTGCTGGCGGCGCCCTTCCGCCGTGACGCAATGGCAACACCGACCCGTCATCTGGACAAGTACGCGCACCTGGATCTGAACTAGTGGCCGACCCACTCGCTACGCTCGCCGCCGGAGTTGCGGAAACCGATGGCTGACTACATGCGCATGGCAATTCTAGGGGTCGCCTCTCTGGCCCTGCTCGGTGCCCAGACAGAAACCCTGAGCGGCACGTTGCTCGTCAAGACGCTAGACGACAGGGCCGCGCCACGAACGCAGTACATCCTCGTTGGTGACGAAGATCAGCGGCGTGTCCTACTGGTGTTAGATCGAGCTCCCGACGTCGAGCCGGGGGCGAGGGTCGCGGCCAGCGGGCGTTGGCTGGACAAGGTCAGGTTTCGGGTCGACTCCCTCGAGGTCGCGGAGCGCCGCGTCAGGACCGACGGTCCGCTCGTCCGCACGCCGATGGTACATAGGGTGGCCATTCTGGCCATGGAGGAGGCGAATCTGTCTGCAGAGAAGGCCCTGGGCGAGATGGATACGATGGAGCGCTTCTACGATGAGGTCTCCAGGGGGGTCGACAGATTCAGGGGTAACACCTTCAGGAAATACAGCATCGACTACGCCGCCAACGACTGCCTATACGACAACACCGACAACCTCTCCGATGCGCTGATCGAAGCCTTCGAGGAGGATGGATTCGACGCCGACAACTTCGACCACATCGCTACCGTCGTGCCAAGTGATTGCGGGTCGGATTGGAGCGGCGCCTGGGCGTATATCGGTGGCATCCGGAACGATGGCGCCCCGTTCTTCGAGACCGTGTCGATGTACAAGGACGACGTCTATGACCCATGGTACCTGGCGCACGAGCTGGGCCACAATCTGGGCATGAACCACGCGAGGAGCATGGAGTGCGGAGGCCCTGTCTATTACAGCACCGGCGGACGCGGTTGCTCATTTCAGGAGTACGGCAACTACAACGACGTCATGGGCAACGGTGAAGGGGTGCACTTCAGTGGCTACTACCAACGCTATCTGGGATGGATAGGAGCCAAGCACGTGGTGACCGCCGGAAGAGACGGAGAGTTCAACCTGCTGCCCGTGGATGCCGGGGAGTGCGGAATCCAGGCACTCCGCGTTCCCATCCCTGGCGAGGGGACTCACTACTTCTATGTCGAGTTCAGACAGGCCAGGAAGGACAGTACCTACCCAGGCACCGGCCGATGGGGCAAGAAGCACCGCGACTCGGTGCTCGTCACCCGCTCGGAGGACGGCAACGGTCGGGCCCCTTCCTCCAACACCGATCGCATCGAAATGGACACGGGTCGCTACGTCGGTGCCAAGCAAGGCCGTGCCTACGACCTGGGCAATGGAGTTTCGGTAAAGGTGGCGTCGATCGGGTCCTATGCCCGAGTGTTGATAACGATGCCGGGCAACAAGAAGCACCGCGACGATAACGGGGACCGGCTCCTTGCCGAGTCGGACGGTAGCCTCGGCGCAACGGCATGCAGCACCCTCAACAAGCACCAGCGGCTCGAGGCAGGCGACTATCTCCGCTCTACGAACATGCGGTACACGTTCGGTATGAGCCGTGACGGCAACCTGGAGCTGTTGAAGGGAGCCCAGACAGTCTGGAGTGCCGATACCTGCTGCTCGTCCGCCTACGCGATCATGCAAGGGAATGGCGGCCTGGTCGTCTACGACGGTGGAGATCTCCGTTTCTCGTCCGGTACCGCCGGCAACAAGGGGGCCGAGCTGGTCGTTCGCAACAACGGCACGGCAGTCATCCTGGACAAACAGGGGAACGTAATCTGGTCCACCGAGCAGTAGGTCGGCGACGCGTATCGGGTATTGCTCCGCGCCGTGTGACGTACGATTGACCTGCCGGCGGCGCCCTTCCGCCGTGACGCAATGGCAACACCGACCCGTCATCTGGACAAGTACGCGCACCTGGATCTGAACGAATGACCGACACACCCGCTCCGCTTGCCGCCCACGATGCCTACGACATCGTCGAAAAAGACAAGAAGCACCTTTGGCATCACCTTCTCCAACACAAGGTCCTGGAGGAGCACGACCCGAAGATCTTCGTCGAGGGTACCGGCGCTCGCCTGCGCGACATCGAGGGGACCGAGTACCTGGATGCGTCGTCCGGCGGCGTGTGGTGCGTCAACGTCGGGTACGGCCGCGAAAGCATCGCCGAGGCGATCCGCGACCAGCTCGTGAAGCTACCCTACTATGCGGGCGTGGCCGGCACCGTGCCCGCTGCGGAGTTCGCAGATGAGCTGACGGATCTACTGCCGGGCCTCGATCGCGTCTTTTTCGCTTCCAGCGGCTCCGAGGCCAACGAGAAAGCGTTCAAGATAGTCCGCCAGATCGCCCACCTGAACGGCCACGACAAGCACAAGATCCTGTACCGCGACCGCGACTATCACGGAACCACGATCGCCTGCCTCGCCGCCTCGGGTCAGCCCGAGCGTAAAGAGGCGTACGGTCCGTTTCCCGACGGATTCGCAGGGATACCACACGCGCTGTGTTATCGGTGCCCGTTCGGGAAGTCGTATCCGAGCTGCGACCTCGAGTGCGCACGCTCTCTCGAAGATGCGATCGTCGAAGAGGGACCCGACAAGGTCGGCGGCGTCATTCTCGAATCGATCACCGCGGGAGGCGGTGTTATCCCCCCGGTCGATGAGTACTACCCCGTCGTCCACGACATCTGCGAGAAGTACGGCGTCGTTCTGATCATCGACGAGGTCGTTTGCGGCTTCGGGCGCACCGGGACGATGTTCGGCTTCGAGCACTACGACTTCGCGCCCGATATCGTCACGATGGCGAAGGGCATTGCGAGCGCTTACGCGCCGATCTCGGCCACGGCCGTGCGCGGCGAGATCTTCGAAGCCTTCGTCAACGACCCGAACGCTCCGCTCGACTACTTCCGCGACATCAGCACGTACGGCGGCTGCACCGGCGGCTTCGCTGCCGGGCTCGAGAACTTGCGCATCATGGAGGAGGAGGCGCTGGTCGAGAACGCCCGCGTCGTCGGCGCGTACCTCCTCGACCACCTCCGTGAGCTCGGCGACCACCCGCACGTCGGGGACGTGCGCGGCAAAGGCCTCTTCGCCGGTGTGGAGATGGTTGCCGACGAAGCCACGAGGGAGCCGCTCGGCGAGGAGGCGATGGGTGCGGTCATGCGCTGCATCACTGCGGAGGGCGTGCTCGTCGGGCGGACGAACCGGGCTGTGCCTGGCCACAACAACACGGTGAACATAGCTCCGCCGCTCATCGTGACGAAATCAGACGTCGACGAGATCGTCGCGGCCGTGAAGGTCGGGATCGAGAAGGGGCTTCAGTAGAGGGTGTAACGAACCAAGCACACCATCGAGCGGCTAGAATCCCGCCTCATGCCCAGATCCGTGCTTGCCCCGATCGTCGTCTGCGCGGCCATGCTTCCCGGGAACACATCGCCGCCCGCGGTCTCGCCGACCGACCTCCCGAACATCGTTATTCTGTTCGCCGACGACCTCGGCTACGGCGACCTCGGCACCTACGGCCACCCGACCATCCGCACCCCCAACCTCGATCGCATGGCGGCCGAGGGCATGAAGTTCACGCAGCTCTACGTCGGCGCCTCGGTATGTACGCCGAGCCGCGCTGCATTGATGACAGGGCGCCTGCCGATCCGAAGCGGGATGGCCAACGACCGCTTCCGGGTGATCTTTCCGCCCTCCGATGGAGGCTTGCCGGATTCCGAGCTGACGATCGCGGAGGCGCTGAAGGCCGCAGGCTACGCGACCGGCATCTTCGGCAAGTGGCATCTCGGCCACCGGCCCCAACACCTGCCGCCGAACCACGGTTTCGACGAGTACTTCGGCGTGCCGTACTCCAACGACATGAGCGCTGTGCTCTCCCCGCAGCTAGCCGAGCGCGGCTACACGGCGCTGCCGCTGGTACGTGGCCTGGAGACCATCGAGGAGGAACCTGATCAGCGCACGCTCACCCGCCGCTACACGGAAGAAGCGATAGGGTTCATCCGCCGGCACCGTGGGCGACCGTTCTTCCTCTATCTACCCCACACCTTCCCTCATGTACCGCTGTTCGCTGGCGAGGAGTTCGAGGGCAAGAGCCCGCGCGGGCTGTATGGCGACGTGGTCGAAGAGCTCGACTGGAGCACCGGCGAGATTCTGGCGACACTGCGCGAGTCGGGCCTGGACGAAAACACGCTTGTGGTCTTCACCAGCGACAACGGCCCGTGGATCACCCAGGAGCTCGAGGGCGGCTCCGCCGGGTTGCTGCACGACGGTAAGGGCACGACCTGGGAAGGCGGCATGCGCGTGCCCGCGCTGGCCTGGTGGCCGGGCACCATCGAAGCGGGGCTCACCTCCACGGCGTTGGCTACGACCATGGATCTTTATGCCACCGCGTTGGCTCTCGCCGGCGTCCCCCTGCCCGCCGATCGCATCGTCGACGGTGTGGATCTGACGCCGGTGATGAGAGGCGAGCGCGAACAGGTGCGAGACGTCGTTTACTACTATCGAGGGACGCGCCTCTTCGCCGTACGCAGGGGCCCCTGGAAGCTGCACTTCATCACCCAATCAGCGTACGTCGGCGACCAGCCAGTGGCCCACGACCCGCCGGCCCTCTACAACGTCGAGGAGGATCCCGCCGAACGGTTCGACGTCGCCTCCGATCATCCCGAGCTGATCGCCGACCTGGTGTCGATCGTCGAGGAGCACCGAGCGGGTCTCGTGCCGGTGCCGACACAACTCGATATCCCCACGTGGCGGCAGTAGCGGATGGGAAATATCAGGCGCGTGCGGACGCGGACCGATCGTCGTGCGGGTTTTTCGGCGCGCCTCAGAAGCGCACCCGAACCCCGCCGTTGACGACGCGACCTTCTACTGGCGCCCAGGCATCGACGGTCCACCGGCCGTCGAGCCCGCGGGCGGGAAGCAGCACCGGGCCGTCGCTCGACTGACGCACGTTGGTGAGGTTCTCACCGTTGATGAAGACGCTCCATGACCCGAGCCGTTTCTCGGCAAGGACGCCCAGGATCACGTAGGGCTCGCTGCGGGCGCGGTATGGGTCGGCCTCGAGACTCTGCCGGCCCGTGTAGTAGACCTCGACACCGACACGTCCCGGCTCGCCCTCCGCCATAGCGACGAGCCCGGCGCTGTGGCGTGGCGTCAGCGGGACGTCGCGGACAACACCTCGCTCGATGTCGCGGGCGTCTACGTAAGCGTAGCTGCCAGTGAGAGCGAACGGTGCTCGACGCATCGTGAGCAACAGCTCGACGCCGCGGTTCTCGGAGGTGCCGTCGAGGTTGCGCAGGGCGTAGCGGTGCTCGCGATCGACCACCACGGGGTCATCGATCCACGACCTGAAGAACGTCACGGTGGTCGCGAAGTCACCGATATCGTAGCCGACGTCGATGGCGAAGCTACGTCCGCGCTCTGCCACCAACGGCTGCGGCAGCTGGAGCCGCGTAAGACCGGCGGCCTCGGTCTCCTCCGTGAGGGGCGTGGGCCCGAAGAACCCCGTGCCGAACGAGGCACGGCTGCTGAACCCGCCACGGCGTACCAGCGTCGACAGGCGCGGGCTCACGAACGTCCCGTACTCGCTGTGCCAGTCGACCCGGGCTCCCGCCGACACCGACAGCCAGTCGGAGACATCGATGTCGTCCTGCACGAACAGCCCGGGCGTGGTGAACGTGTAGTCAAAGCGCGGCACGTCCTCCGCTCGGTAGGCATCGGCCTCGAGCGCCGCGCCGACAACCCAGGTGTGACGGCCGCTGGCGCCGCGCACGGCGACCTCGCCGAAAACGGTCGAGTGGCGATCGACCTCGCGAACTTCGCCGAAGCGATGGGTGTGCCACTGCCCCACCGCAGCGCCCCGCGCGGTCAACACCAGGCTGTCGTCGATGACGACCTGACCGACCACGCCGCCGTCGACGCGGGTGGTCTCGAGCGATTCCACGTAGGGCTGTCCGGTCGCCGCGAGCCGCCCCCCCTCTACGGTGCCGCCAGTCCGCGTCTCGCGGGTCAGCCCGGCAGTGGCGAACAGCGAGGCGCCACCGTCGCCATTCCAGTAAAACCGCGGACGCACGACGGCACGCTCGTACGCCGGCAGGTCGGCCCAGCCGTCGCCTTCGACGTCCTGCGCGACCTGTCGGTGGAGGCCGCCGAGCAGCGACGCGCCGGTGCGCTCGCCGACGGGGCCGGCGAGCCAGAACACGGCGTCGGTCCCCCCCCGTGCGGACTGGTTGAGCAGCAACTCGTGGGCAGCGGCGGCGCCTGGCTTTCGCGACACCAGGTTGACCACTCCGCCCATCGCGCCGGCGCCGTAGAGCGCCGAGGCGACACCCTTGATGACCTCCACCTGGCCGAGATCCATCGGCGGGACCTGCAGCAAGCCGATGCCGCCCGGCTGCTCACCGAACAACGGCAGACCGTCGGAGAAGAAACGCGTGTAACGCCCCCGCATACCCTGGATCCTCAGGCTTGCCGATCCCATCGCGGGCGAGGTCGACTGTACTCGCAGGCCGCCCATCTCGTTGAGCATCATGACGATGTCGCCGGGCGTCATCATCATCTTTTCCTCGATCTCCTCGCGATCGAGCACCTCCACGCGCATCGGCTGGTCTTCGATACGGCGACCCGTGCGCGTGCTCGCCACCACGATGACTTCCTCGTCCACGCCTGCCGGACCCAGCCACAGCGGAACCACGACGCGCTCGCCGCCACGCACCGTCACCGTTGCCTCGACGTCGGCGAAGCCCGCCAGACTGGCATGGATTCCGACGATGCCCGCCGACACCCTGACCTCCACCGCGCCGTCCTCACCCACGGCGTGGTCAATGCCATTGACGCTCACGAGCGCTCCGAGCGCCGGACCGCCCGCGGCTTCGACCTCGATGCGCAGCGTTGCGTCGACCCCCTGGGCTGAAGCAGAGGCCGTCGACAGCATCCAGGAGGCCAACACCACGAGAGCGAGACCCCTCACCTTGGACGCGGTTCCATGGCGACCGACGAACACTGGACTCACGCGGCAGCTCTCCCCGACGCAACGGCTGAGCCGCAGATCCTAGCAGGCACGACCACGACCCTGACCGCGAGACAAGCGCGAAGGGAATTAGCTCACCGGCGATGGACCACGAATCCCTTCAGTTGATCACGTCTCTACGCGGAGACTACCCTAGCGCTGTTTCCACAATGTCCAACTTTGTTGCCAGCCCTGCCCCACACGTGGAGGAAGCCATGAGAGCTACCGCTCCTCTGATCCTAACCCTCGCCCTGTCTGGCTGCGGTTCACCCGCACCCGAGCCTGCGGACGCGGATCCGGTAACTACACCAGACGCTGCGGTCACGATCACGGAATGGCTAGTCCCGTGGGAGGACACCACACCTCGAGATCCGTACGTGGGCCCGCAGAGCCATGTTTGGTTCGTTGGGCAGGGTGGAGACTACGTCGCATCGTTCGACCCAACGACTGCCGATTTCACGCGCTTCGACCTGGATCCCGGGACTGGCCCTCACAACCTGATCGTCGATGATGACGGCATCGTCTGGTATGCGGGAAATAGAGCCGCCCATATCGGCAGGCTAGATCCGGAGAGCGGGGAGATCACCAAGCTCCCCATGCCGGATCCGGCAGCGGGGGATCCGCACACCCTCGTGTTCGACCAGAATGGCGACATATGGTTCACGGTGCAGGCTGGGAACTTCGTCGGCAAGCTGTCGCCTCGGTCTGGCAAGATTCAATTGGTCGCTGTGCCGACACAAGGTGCGCGTCCGTACGGCATTGTCATCGACTCCAACAACCGGCCGTGGATCGTCGAGTTCGGCGTCAACAAGATTGCGACTGTCGATCCCGACACGATGGCACTTGAGGAGATAGAGCTGCCGCGCCCGGAAACCCGGCCTCGCCGACTCGCCATAACCTCAGACGACAAGATCTGGTACGTGGACTACGGTTTAGGGTTCCTTGGTCGGCTCGATGGTGTCACCCACGAAATCGAAGAATGGCCAGTTCCTGCCGGGGGCGACGCCCTGGCGTATGGCATGGCGGTCGATGATCGCGACCGCCTTTGGTTCGTGGAGAGCGGTCCGCAGCCGAATCGATTGGTTGGATTCGACCCGGCTACGTCGGATTTCTTCAGCATCACCGAGATTGAAAGCGGTGGTGGAACGGTACGCCACATGTACTTCGATGAACGGAGTCGAGAGATCTGGTTCGGGACCGACACCAACTACATCGGCAGAGCTCAGCTCAATTAGGGGGCATCCCCGCTGACAGCGGGCGCGCCATGATGACGAGCAATCCCGTGTAGGGAGTGCGCTCGCCCGCATGTCTGTTCCGCGGACATTGCCAACTCAACGGAGAGAGATCCACGATGCGCAATCCGCTTGGCATCACGACAATCGCTGCGTTCGCCGCGATCGTCGCCGCCTGCGGCGGGCCCACCGATGCCGTGCAACCCACCGCGCAGATCGGCGATCTGCCGACAACCGGGTCGTTCACCCAAGGGCTCGCGCGCACGCTCACCGACAACCTTCTCTACTGTTCGGGCGGCCGCGTCGCCGGGGTTGGCACCATAACAGCGCACGACGACACCACCTGGACTGTTCCGGCGTCGACCGCATTCCAGACCGGCCCTAGGGCCGCGGACCTGTACAACGAGTGCGGCGGGACGATGCTGGCCAGCAGCGACGAGATCGATCTCGAGGCAATCCCGATCACCGAGATCGACCCCGACGGCGACGTAATCACCGCCTACGTCTTTGCCGACAACTATTTCGAGCTCCATGTCGCCGGCACGCTGGTCGCGGTCGACCCTGTGCCGTTCACGCCATTCAACTCCAACGTCGTACGCTTCCGCGCCCGGCGCCCGTTCAGCGTCGCCGTGCTGCTCGTCGATTGGGAGGAGAACCTCGGCCTGGGCACCGAACGGGGCGGCGGGTCGCCCTACCATCCGGGCGACAGAGGCTTGGTGGCGCGCTTCGAGGATGCCGCCGGGCGCCCCATCGGCAAGACTTCGGCGGACTGGAAGGCATTGGCCCTGTACATCGCTCCGTTCGCCAACCCCGAGTGCATCGCCCTACAGGGAATGGAGCGCCTCTCGCGCGACTGCGTCAGTGAAGTCACCGAGGGAGGAGACAATCTCTACGGTGTGCACTGGGGCCTACCCGACGGGTGGGCGGAGGAGAACTTCGACGACCACGGCTGCCCGGACGCCAGGACGTTCACCAACGAAACGGTCGGCGTCGACAACAAACCCGCCTACACCAACTTCCTCGACATCTGGGACGACCCGGAATTCGACCCGGTATTCATCTGGTCGGACAACCTCGTGCTAGACAACCTGGTCCTGGTGCGGGGCAGAATCAGCTCGTAGCCCGGCCGGACTCAGCGTGGTCACTTCGCGGTTCGGGCACCCTCGTCGGCGCCGCCGCCAATGTGTTCCGCCAACCTGACGGCAAGCGCCGATACCGTTAGCGTCGGGTTGGCTGCCGCAATACTCGGGAACACGGCGTTCGAACATACATAGAGATTATCCGTGCCGTGAACCTGTAAGTCAGGATTGACGACACCGTCTGCGTCGGAGCTGCTCATGCGGCAGGTTGATGATGCATGGGCTCCGTCCGGATTCATTACGTCGGTTTCGATACTGTCTTCCTTGCACCCTGCGGCTTTCAGTATCTCGACGAACGTCTGCACATGTTCCTGTCTAGTCTTGATATTGACTTCGTGAACGCCAACTTCGATTTCTGTCGTGGGGAGGCCATGTCGTGTTGTACCGCTTCCCAAGCTCACTCGATTCTCCGGGCTGTCGAATTGCTCCATTTCACCGCCCAGAGAGATTCTCATTTCAGAACTCAGGCTTATATCCATGTCAGCGCGCGGCACATTTGAAAGAAGTTGCCGTTCCAGAGAAGAGGTTGCACCGACATTCCCGGAGAACCACATTTTGCCTCTGTGCTGATATTCGGGTGAATCGAAATGCCGGCTGATCAGGGAGGTGAATCCGAGCTCTCCATGGAGTTTGTCCGGGTTTGCTGGCCGTACACCCGACGCGCCCATGACAGGATGGCCGATCAAATGCCGGCCGAGTTGCCCTGCGTCGTTGCCAATACCGTCGGTCCAGTCGTTGTTGGCAGAGGAAAGCAGGAGTTTCGCGGATTCGATAGTGCCACCGCAAACGATGACCACATCGGCTTCCATCGACTCCGGAGTGCCCGTCTCGAGGTTCAGATAGCGGACGCCCCGGGCACGGTGTTTCCCATCCATCAGTATTCCTGTAACGGGCGACTCCGTCTTGAGGGTCAGCTTGTCGTCATGCTCGTCCTGCAGTCGTGCCAAGTCGTAGAGAGCCGTATATCGCGCATTCACGGGACAGTAATTGCAGGTTCCTGTCGTAATACATCGATTACCGTCCCTGGCTATCGACATATGGCCGTAGGATATGTCGCGGTTCTCGAGGGCCTCGATAATCAGCGCGTCACCTAAGGTAAAGGCGGTTGGTGGGAATGGGTATCTCGCACCATACCGTGGTGGATCATCATTCTCTGAATCGCCCGTAATGCCCAATAATACCTCGGCTTCCGCATAGTAGGGCGCCATGTCGTCATAGCTGATTGGCCAGTCGACCCCGAAACCAGTGCGGGACTTCAGTTCAAAGTCTTCGGGCTTGAAGCGTGGCGTCAGGCCGCCCCAGTGATTGGTCGTGCCGCCTTTCATGAAGAGCCTGGAGCCACGGAGTCCGAAGTGCTCGTTCTCGGTTCTCGGATCATCCACGAACTCTCTGTAGAGATCGCCGCGGGCCATTAGTTGATCAAGCCATATTCGATAGTCTCCGGGCTTGAAGTCGGGACCTGCTTCGAAAATGGTGATGTGATAGTCGTTGTCAGTCTTGAGGAGCTGCCTTGCCAGGGTCGCACCAGCCACGCCGGAGCCAACGATGATGATTGGCTTCATGCTAGACGGCTCCCTTCCGGTAACTTTCGGGAGCCGTGAACGAACCCCCGAAGTAGCCGCTGTAGTTCCACAGCCCGAAACTCTTGAAGGCGCCCGACACGGGAATCTGATGCGTGATCAACTCGCCGAAGACGAGGCGCCTGGCACGTCCGAGTCTTGTGGACGCGAAATCCTCGAGGTCGAATTCTGAAAACAGCAGGGATGCCCACGCCTGCTCGACACTGGAGGCGCTGCCTTCCACCAGTTTGAACAATTCGACCGCACTCTGGTATTCGGTCAAGTAGCTGGGTGCCTCCTCGGTCTTGAATTGGAGGTCTGCCCTGAGGCGGCCGAAATAGAGGGGCATGTCGGCATCTAGTTCCCAGGCCTGATTCACGTACCGGCACAACGTCGACAGAGCGTCGAACTCCACCTGGCTCAAGACGCCGGTTCGCGTCGGGTCAACGGGCAAGTCGGAATCGCCTATGAACCGGAGAAGCTCGGCGGAGTCATCCTCCTTCAAAGAGACGCAAGCCAACGGCAGAGAAGCAAGCACCCCCGAGGACAGGCCCAGCTTCAAGAGCTGCCTTCGATCGATGTGTAGCTTGCTCATGTCGGTCTCACCGGCGACTTCAGAGTTGATAGCCACATCGGTGGCGCCCTATCCCAATTCGCTCACTGCTCTCCATGCCTGATCTATTGCAATGTGTACATAAGAACTAGGGGCGGAGTCGATATTGGCAATGGTGATTCGGCCGAAGGGTTGTCGTCCCATTCTTGCAAGCTCCGGGATTTCCGGATCATAGAGTGCATAGCCGTTGTGGGCGTATCCATGCGCCCAACGATTCACCGAAATACTCTGAACATCCCTGTCAAACTCGAACAGGTTCTTTGGCAGCATACCGCCCAGGTGTTCTCTAACTTCATCCTCGTAATCCTTGAACTCTAACGCCAGCATTCGGTGTCTTGCTTCGCGGAACTGTTCGACGGGATGTGAGCCAACGGTCTCACCGACTGGAACACTCGTCATGTAGATGGCACAGGGGTCGTCCGGTGTTCTCGTGAACTCATAGCCACCCATGCTTATCGGATAGTCCATCCCCACCACTTGGTGCATGTTCCCGGGCGACATGGCCACTCCGATCCCCATCTCTTTCATTGCCCGCCAGTTTCGCACCCCGACGGTCGTGAGCTGTATAGGGAGCTTCACGAGGCGCCTCAAGGCAGCTGCCTGATCGGCTGGAAGATCGGGAACCAGGTGGGGGATCATCATGTTGTAACAGGCCATTACGACAGCTCTGCCTGTTACTTCATAGGACTTGTTGTCATTGATGTAGGTGACGGTTACCTCGCTGGAGCTGTCGGGATCGCCGCGATGGATCGCATTGACGACCGTGCTGTTCAATCTGATTCGTACGGCGTTGCTGGCTTTGTCCAACTCGTCATACTTGAATTTCGACAGCACGATGTCGTCAGCGTTGTTCCCTGGTCCGACGCCGGGAATCATCTTCCGCACGAGCAGGCGTGCAATGGATGCATTGCCGTCGGGAAAGTGGTGTATGTATGGGTCACCCTCCTCATATAGGTACCCATAGCTGTCTATGTAGTCTTTATAGCTCTCTTCCTCCATTACGTCTTCGAGTGACGACGGATCCAGACCCATGGCCCCAGATTCCAGCGCTTCCGATATGGTCATGACGTCCGAACCCGCACCGTCGACATCGACAACGGAATGTCTGGCCATCCGTAGGACCCCGGGATCGTCAACACCCCGCGTGTTCTTGAGATAATCGAAGTAGGAATGGGTCGAGATGTAGTCCAGTAGTTCCTCTGGGGGCACCGGCAATACGTGTAGACCACCCTTGAGGACGGTGAGCAGTTGTTCCTTGCCTTTCTCGCTCAAAGGAGCTTGTTGTACCGCCTCTTCATCGGCCAGTTCTGGCGGCTTGAGCCCTTGGATAAACGATGGGTAGGCACAATAGGGATGCTCTACGACTTTGTCTTCGCCAAAGGTCCTCTTGTTGAAATAGGTAACGGGTCCCAAATCGTGTCGCTCGAAGAAGTCGAAGTCATAGGCGGTGTTGAATCGATCCAGATCGACGCCTAGTTCTTCCAGCAGTCCTTTCGCGACGTCACTGAATGCATGTGGGCTCTGTAAGCTCTCCGATCCACCGCGGATGAGTGTCGTGTCACCGCCAACTGTGTGTTCATTTCTTCTGGCGTGGCCACCGAAATCATCGTGATTGTCGAGTACAAGTACCCTCTTGTCTCGTCCGTGAACTTGTTGATAGAAATAGGCAGCCGACAGTCCGCTGATTCCCCCGCCTACAACCACCAGGTCATACTCTTCCTCCAGCTTGGTGGTTGGCCCCCAGTCGGATTTCCCATCGAACGCTCGGGCATGCGCGTGCGTGTTCGAGCCTGGCTGGCTACCCCTTAATCCTGTTAGCGCTGGTGGGTAGTACGGTGACTGGAGGCTGGCCAAGAGTGCTTCACTCTTATCTCCAAACGGGAACATGGATGCTCCCGCTGCCATTAGAGCTCCATTGATAAAGTCTCTTCTCAATATGTTGGTCATTGGAGTTGTGCCTCTTCGCAAGGGTACGTTGATCGAGCTAGCGAACGCATAGCGGTTGTGTCTCTCGCCGCCAGGCTTCCCGGTAACCGGGCCAGGTTGCTGCCGGACGCCCCGTTCCTTGATCTCGCCACGCGTCCCTACTCGACGTCGACCTCTTGGTCGCGAAAGACGAGGGTCTCGACGCCGGTCAACCTGTCGGTCCCGTCACGACCCTCCACCCTATCGACCACCGTCGTCGTCGATCCGCTCGTGTCGATTCGATATTCGGATGAGACCCCGGCAAAGGTGGCACGATCGGTGCCGGCGGCGCCGTCGATGACGTCGTCGCCTGCCGCTCCCGTGAATTCGTTGTCGCCCGCGTTTCCGGTCAGCACGTTGTCCTGGTCGTTCCCCGCAACGCCCGTATCGTTCGAGCCGGTCAACGTGACCTCGATCAGGAACCGGGACTTGTTGGTGTACTCGACGCCTTCGTCGTATGCCATCAGGAACGTGCCGTCGAACGACGAGTCGATGTAGGCGTTGTAGGTCAGGTACTCGGGCCAGAACTCCTCGATGAGATCGAAGAGCGGCCGGTCGCCCGCCTGCATTTCCGCGCGCGTGTGGTAAGGATATTCGTCCCCGTAAGAGCCCCCGTCGCCCTGGGGATCGTGGTCCCACAGCCCGAAGTAGATGTCGAAACCGCTGATGATGTACTCGTGGGGGGCGGGCCTGCCGTACTTGTAGATCCCCGCATCCACGGCGCGCTGCTCGGCCTTCACGATCGCACCGTGGTACTCGGGAAGCACCGCCTCGATGCCCTTGGCATGCACCAGATGCAGGATCTCCTCGTAAGAGGCGTCGCGCGTGAAGAAGGCTCCCGGTTCGGCCTCGTTGTGAAGGTAGACATAGTCGCCCTCCACAGGAGATTCCGTCGCATACAGGTCCTGGATCGCGAGGTCCGACTCTTCGAGGATGTCGTACATCGCGAACGCCCTGGCCTGGGTGTCCGTGCATATGAGCGTCGCTCGCACGTCTCCCATCCGGTTGGCGATCGCGGCCTTGTCACTGCCGTAGCGAGTGCCGGGCGCATCCGTGAGGTGGTACTCGAGGATCTCCCGGGCGCGCGCCATCTGCAGATCACTCACCCGCGCCTGGCCGAAGATGTGGATCGGCTTGCCGTTGGGAGCGACATGCTTCGTGTACTTGCTGAACAGGCCCGTCAGCGTTTTCCCGACGTCAGCCGCTAACGGCACGACGCCGTACTCCGACGACGAGGTGTCGATGCCGTCGAGGACCTCGTAGTCGATATCGACTTCGTCGGGCACGTCGTACTCGATGACCTCCCGCGCCCCGGGACGATTCGGATCGGGTCCTTCTTGCGCCAGCGCGGTCGAGGCAACGGCCATCGTCGCAACGAGCACAATCAACCGTTGCTTCATCGCCGACTCCCTTTGTCGAAATGTCTATCGAGGGGTTGGGTGAGCGTCGGAAGCCTATCCCAGCGGAGTCGAGCATGCGCGGGAGAACTGCCCGCTTTCACCGTGGCGCTGTGTGTCATAGACCACTAAGGTCCTACGGTGCGAACGTCTGCAACTCTGCTAGGAGGTGAGGTCGACCATGTCGTTGGCGAGATCAAAGGTTGGGCCGCAACTTCGTAGTGACGCCCCAGGGGCAACTCCGATCCACTCCACCATCCGCCGCGGCATCAGCGGGCTGGTGCTGGCCGCGTGCATGCTGGCCAGCTCGGCGACGGGGGTGCCTCCAACGGCGGAGGAGAGGGGCCGGTACGGCGTGCGGATCGAGCACGTGTGGATTCCTATGCCGGACGGCGTGCGGCTTTCCGCCACGCTCTATATGCCGGATGGAGGCGCGCCGGGGGAAAAGTACTCGGCGGTGCTGAACTACCACCCTTACCGCAAGGACGACGGCAACAGGTCGAGCACCGACAGCTACTTCGCGTCGCACGGCTTGGTGGGAGCGGTCGTCGACATCCGCGGCACCGGCAGCAGCGAGGGCAAGGCCATCGAGCACGAGTATTCGGACGTCGAGCAGCGTGACGGCCTGGAGATCATCGACTGGCTTTCCAAGCAACCCTGGTCGACGGGCAACGTCGGGATGCGGGGCCTGTCATGGGCCGGCTTCAACTCCATCCACATGGCGATGCGCAAGCCACCGGCCCTAAAGGCCATCATGCCGAACATGGCCAGCGACGACCTGTTCTACGACGACGTGCACTACTGGGACGGCATGGTGCACCACTCCACCTGGGAGCAGGGCTTCGACGTCAGCCTCGGGAGAGGCCGTACGCCCGATTTTCCGACCGACGAGGAGACCCTGGCGCAGCGTTTCGACTCGCCGCCGCCAACGCTCTTCTACATCGACCAGCAACGGGACAACGACTACTGGGACGGCCGCTCACTGAACACTGACTACAGCGCCGTCGACATCCCGACGATGATGATCGGCGGCTGGTACGACGGGTATCGCGACAGCCTGTTCCGCATGCTCGAGCACATGGACGTGCCGGTCAAAGCGATCGTCGGCCCCTGGATTCACAGCTCGCCACACGCAGTGAGCACCGGCCCGAGGATCGAATGGCGCCACGAAGCGGTGCGCTTCTTCGATCACTGGCTGAACGGCAACGACACCGGGCTCATGGACGAGCCGCCGTTGTCGGTCTACGTGCAACACTGGTACCCACCACCGGGCTGGGAAATGGACGAGATCCCCGGTGAATGGCGGATGGAGGAGTGGCCGTTGCCCCGCGCCCAGCCGCGCGCCTTGTACCTGACAGGCGCCGGCGAGCTGACCGACACTGAGCCGAGCCCAGGGCACCACGAGCTCGAGTACCGCCCGTCGATGGGTGCCGAGTACGGCTCCCGCTGGTGGGGCAATTTCACACCCGACCAACGGTTGGTGGACGCGAAGGGGAGCCTCGTGTACGAGAGCGAGCCACTCACCGAGGACCTGGAGATCCTCGGTAACCCCATGGCGCTACTCCACGCTTCGGCCTCGGCACCGCTGGCCAACTGGTTCGGACGACTGTCGGACGTGGCGCCGGACGGCAGCGTGACGCTGGTCACCGGCGGCGGCATGAGTGGCGCGCGGCGCGACCAGTCCAAAGAGCCCACGGCGCTGGAGCCCGGCAAGGTGTACGCACTGGAGCTGGAGCTGCATGTGACCTCGTGGGTGTTTCCCAAGGGCCACAGGATCCGGCTGGCGGTATCCAACGCGTTCTTCCCACTCAACTGGCCGACCCCCTATCCGATGACCACGTCGCTGTATTTCGGCGGCGATCGGATCTCCAAGCTGGTGCTTCCCTCGGTGCCCTACGAGGAACGTCCCAAGCCCAAGTTCCTGCCGGTGCAACCGGACCCACCGTCCGAGCAGCACGTGCGGTACCTGCCGGGCTCGTCGTCACGGAAGATCGACCGCGACGAGGGGAGCGGACGGACACGCATCTCGGTGCGCAGCACCAGCGCCGCCGACTACCCCTGGGGACGACGCGCTTCGGACCAGAACCTGATCTACGACATCGACGACGATCGGCCCGAGGCGGCGGAGCTGCGCAGCGACAACAGCATCACGATCGTCCTGGAGGATGGGGCGCGCGTGCTCGAGTACCGCGGCTGGATGGACTTCGAGGGCGATCGCGACAACTTCTACTATCGCTATCGGCGAACGCTGCTCGAGAACGGCATCCAGATCCGCGAAAAGAGCTGGGAGACGACGGTCCCGCGGGACCACCACTAGCTCTCACGCCCGTGCGTCGCTGAGCCTGGGCCGAGGGGTCATAGTGCAGCTTACCGGGGGTAGGGTCCACGGACTACGCGCAGCTTTTCGAGTCTCTCTACGGTGACCAGTGGGAGGAACAGGCGGAAATCAAGCCAGCCTTTAGAGAGAACGACTAGAATCGCACTGCGCTCCGCCGGATCCAACAATCGCTTGCCAGTATCGATTCTATGAGTTACGAAGTGGCCTCAACACTCGGGGCAGGCCAGTCAGTGCCGGCTTGCTCGGTGAACCCCCTCAGGATCTAGTTTGGTGTACGGAGTGATCGAATGAAGTGGATACGAAGGCTTGGTCTGTGTTTCTTCGCTCTTGTCTTGGCGCTGGTCACTGTCGCCAACGCCCAGCAAGCCGACTGGTACCCGTCAGAGTGGGGCTCAGATGACCGGCGTGGAGCTGCCAACCGGGTGACCCCGGCGAAAGTACTCGCTGCTGCGGAGCTCATCACTCAAGGTGAGGTCTACGAGTTGGGGCGGGCGTATGAGAACGGGATGCCATTGTACGGCAACCGGCACTACAGTCTCCGGATTCCGGTCATGAGTGGACCTGTCGGCGACAACGACGTGACCTGGCACATGTCGGTCGTCAGCAGTCAGATTGGACAGGTGGGCACACAATTCGATGGTCTTGGCCACATCGGCATCGGCGATCTGTACTACAACGGGCTCTCGCGTCATGACATCGTGACCCCGGAAGGACTCACCAGCCTCGGTGTCGAGGAAGTGGGCCCGATCGTGACTCGTGGAGTGTTGATCGATGTAGCCGCCTACAAAGGCGTTGCTATTCTGGACGGCGACTACGAGATTATGGCGGCCGACCTGCAGGGTGCTCTGGACCGCCAGGGTGTCCGAATCTCGACCGGGGATGTGGTGCTGATCCATACCGGCTGGGGGTCGCTCTGGATGGAGGATAATGCCCGTTTCAACGCAAGAGCGCCGGGGATCGGCGTGGACGCGGCGCAGTTTCTGGTCGATGAGGAGATCGTCATGGTCGGCTCCGATACCTGGGGAACCGAAGTGATACCCAATCCAGATCCGTCGCTGGTCTTCCCCGTGCACCAGCTGCTCATCGCGAAGAATGGCATCTACAACATGGAGAACTTGGCGACTGAAGTGCTCGTCGACGATCAGACCTATGAATTCGTATTCGTGTATGCGCCCCTTCCCCTGAAGGGGGCGCCAGGGTCACCGGGAAACCCCGTCGCTATTCGCTGATCGATAGGAATCTGGACCGGAGGAATTCGATGCTGAGACGAGCACTGACGATGAGCGCGGTGACGCTGATCGTACTTGGATTCGCATTAACGACGCAGCTCCTTACTTCGCCGGTCCAGGCTCAAGATGTTCCGGAACCGATGGCCACGCCGGACAGCATGCTGCCGAAGTACGAAGCGGTTTGTGCCGAGTGCCATGACAGCCAGGGCGACGACGTCCTGGCACCCACTCGGGCGGCGCTCCGGCAGATGGACCCGGAACGGGTGCTCCTTGCTCTGATAGACGGGCCAATGGCGGAGTTCACGTCCGGGTTCGAGGACGACGAGCTCCGGGCGATGGCGGAGCTAGTGACCGGCAAGCCGCTCAGCAGCTCGGCCGACCGCATCGTTTATCCCGTAAGGATGGTCGGTGCGTTCGAGAACGGGTGTGCGGTCTGCCACGACAATTCCCCTGCCGGTCGCCCTGTTTCGGGCGGCAACGCCCCCGGCAACATGCCCTCGCGGTTCGACATTCAGCAGATGGAGGCCGAAGAGCTCCTGGCGGTGTTGAGCCGGCCGATCGCGGCCCATGACGAGAGCGATCGCTTTCGGATCTTCCGCGACGAAGCGTACAAGCGCGCCACCATCGAGCTCGTGACCGGCAAGGCGTTCGACGGCGTTGCCCACCGCGAGGCGGCGGCCATGCCGAACCAGTGTGCCAGGCCCATCAACCTGGACAACTGGGAGAGCCAGCCCAGCTGGAACGGTTGGGATCCCGAGCTCAGCGTGCATCGGTTCGCGTCGGAGGAGATCGGTGGGATCACCGCGGAGGACCTCCCGCGGTTGAAGCTGAAGTGGGCTTTCGGGCTCCCGGATGCCGGGATCGCCAACTGGTCGCAGCCCAGCGTCGTGGGCGGCGCGCTGTTCATCACGAGCGACAACTTCTTCGTCTATGCGCTCGATGCCAAGACCGGCTGCGTGCACTGGTCGTACCGGGCGCAGACGTCGGTCCGGGGCGCGGTCAAGATCGGTCCGGTCGATGGTGTTCCGGGGGTCCGCTATGGCGCGTATTTCGGCGACATGAGCGGGGTGGTGTACGGCGTCAACGCCGAGACGGGCGAAGAGATGTGGACCCTTCGTGCCGACGAGCATCCACAGGCGAAGATCACATCTGCCGTCAGGCTCGATTCCTCAGGCGAGCGCCTGTATGTGCCGGTGGCATCGTGGGAAGAACAGCCTGGCTCCTGGCTCGAGTACGAGTGCTGCACGTTCCAAGGCAACGTCGTGGCCATCGACGTGAAGACCGGGACGAAGGTCTGGCAAACGTACGCCTTCACAGAACGGCCTCGGTCACTCAACAAGAGCAACTCGGCCGACATACCGCTGTTCGGACCAGCCGGCGCCGGCATCTGGAGCTCGCTGACGATCGACGAGGAACGGCGCGCCATCTACGCACCCACCGGTAACTGCAACATCACCGAGCACTTCGGTGTCGGCGCCGTGCGCTTCGACGACGGCGCCTGCGACTCGATACTGGCGCTCGACATGGATACCGGTCGAAGGTTGTGGATGACCAACCTCCTGCCGGCGTCCTCGGATCGCGACGAAGGTGGCTGCGGCCACGGTCCCGAGCGTCTGATCAATTGTCCTGGCTACGTTCAGGGCCCCGGCGACGACGTCAACCAGGCGATTCTGCTCGACCTACCGAACGGTCGCAGAGCGCTGCTGGGCGTGCAGGAGAGCGGCCGCATCACGGCTTTGGATCCTGACAACGACGGGGCAGTCCTCTGGGTAGCCCAGGCCGGCGACCGCCATGGGGTCAACGGCGCGGCTTGGGGCGGGGCGTCGGACGGCGAGCTCTTCTATCGTCCGCTGCTGTACCGGGACTCGAGCGGCGCCGTTGCGGCGTTGAACGTGACGACCGGCGAGCGCGTCTGGTACACCGAACTGCCGACGCTGGAGGACTGCGACCTGGAGGGTTGGGGGGCTTGCTCCTCGGGAATCACTGCGTCGGCAACCGCAGTGCCCGGCGCGGTATTCGCCGGCTCTGGCGAAGGAACGCTCCGGGCCTACTCGAAGGCAGACGGCGTGATTATCTGGGAATACCCCACGGACCAAGAGTACGAAGCCGTCAACGGAGTGCCGGCATTCGGCGGCGGAATCGGTGCCACCTCCCCGACGATCGTCGATGGGATGATGTACATCGGATCCGGGTATGTGATTTTCGGCAGCAAGCCGGGGAACGTGCTACTGGCCTTCCGGATAGACGACTAGGAGCGCCCGGGCCGGCGGGCAGACCCCTGAGGTCGAGGCAAGCGAGCGAACCCCGCGGCGGTTTGCCCGGCTATTGGCCTTCCACCACGCGCAGCGGCATCAGCCGGACCGCCTCGGCGGTCGTATCCACTACCTGCAGCTCGACCACGTACTCGCCGGGATCGAGATACGGCAGCGGCAGAATCCCGCCGAATACGCCCGGACCCTCGGGCCGCAACGGATGGAGGGGTTCCCAGGCAATGGTGTTCCGCGTCGCCCCTTGGAAGATCAAGGCAGAAACGTAGGGGTCCGTCGCGCCGCTGACCTGAACGCTCGCGGCGATCGGGATGCCCGCGGATATGCCCTCGTCTACCACGGGTCTGAACCAGGCATCGGCGTCCAGAACGCCGAGCATCGGGTCCGCCATCGTCCACCCGTCGCTGGACGGTACCTGCACCTCTAGCCTCGACGTACCGAATCGGTCACCGCCGCCTTCAGCGATCAGCAAGCGGATATCGTAGGTTCCTGGCTCGACTGACCACTCGGTGGTGTACCGGAAGTGTCGGAACGCAGCATCGACCGCATACTCCGTCATGTCGCCGCTTGCCCGAACCAATGAGTGAGTCTCGCCGCCGATCTCGCCGGCACGATCCAACGCGATGGCATGCACGAGGAAGTACGGGATGCCGAGCACGTCGACCAGCTGCTCGGGAACATCCTCGGCGGAATCGATTCCCCCGAACGCGGGCGCCCAGCTACCGGTGATCGTCTCTGCGGACAGCGGCAACCCGGCAACCAGTAGGATCTTGGGCGCGCCGTCGGGCTCAAAGCGGTGGAACGCAGCGGCCGGCACCGGGCGCCCCATGACTGAGCCCGGCAGCGCCAATGCTGCGGCCACCTTGCGAGCACTGAGCTCCGCATCCGGCAGCTCTCGATAGCCTGACCGGGCTCGCACCTCCGCCTCGGGGTAGCTCACCTGCACCTCGATCTCGTGGTACTCGCCATCCTCGTGTGGCGCCGGTGGCTCATAGAAGATCAAGTAGAACTGCGTCGAGTCGTCGTACTGCTCCTCGAACGCCCGGTGGAGATCGCTCCAGCCGATGAACGACCGGCCACCGGTCTTCGCAGCCAGGTCCACGAGCGGTACGGTGAGATCGCGATAGGCTTGCCGCACATGGCGTCGCAGGGCTCTGGAGACCTCGCCGGTGCCGATGGAGGCACCCTTGCCGAGGCTGTTGAGCTCCGCGGTGGGGCGCGGATCGACCGTGTAAATGCTCACGTTGCCCGTGTTCGCAGCTTCGGAGACGTCCTCCAGCAAGTCGAGGGTGGCCTGGCTGAGTGCCAACCTTTCCTGAGTCGAAGTTCCCATCGGAAAGTCGACCACCTCACGCACCGCCGCCGAGAAAGCCGAGTAGGGTCCCCCCCTGGTGGTCATCGTGCCGGAGGAGATCCACACCAGGGCCGTGCGGCCCTCCATTGCCGACAGGGCGTTGGTGAAGTGAAGAAGTGTCCGAAGCGTCTGCTGGCCTCGCAGACGCTCGTATTCGCCATCTACCGCGGCCTTTCGCTCGAGGCTCTCGAGAATCACGTCCAGCAGAACGGGCCCGGCGTTAAAACCCGTGGTGTTCTGCCCTGACGGTGAATTCCGCGCGTCGATCGCCTGCTGCATGATCGGCTGATACTCCTGCTCCATGCGGGCGAAGATAGACGTCCTCGTCAACCCTTCCGCCGTCACCGACGCCGCCGCATCGCGAAGGATTTCACGATCGATCGTCAACGGGGCCATCTCCCGAACAGCGCCCGTGCTATCGATCATGAACACGCTGCGCGGCACCTCCAGATCACCCTCCCCTTCGAACAAACTCTCGAGAGTTCTGGTTAGCCGTGATTTGTTCCTCCGATCCAGGCTCGGCAGGTCGACCAGATAGACCACGGCCCCGAGACTTGCCGGGCTTCGCCGGAAGGGTGTGGCCTCCGCCGGCACAGCGAGCAATTCCTCGCCGGCCGTGACCGTCTCACCGTGAGAGGCCACGCTGGTGACCTGTCCACTTGCCAGGCGGACGAACTGGACGTTCAAGATCTCCTGCTCGACCCCGTCCTCGAAGACCCGGAAGTCGTCCGTCTTCAAGTCGTCGATGAAATTGCCGTCCTTGTCGGCAACGATGGCGTCAACACGCACGCGCGCCACCCCGGAGCGGAACGTCGGCTGTGCCGGCAGCGCCTCCTGACCCTGCATCACGAACGACGCCGCACTCCAGCTCGCGCCCGCACTGGCGACCGGTAGCCCGGTGACGGCCAACGCCAGGACGAGGCCGAAGAATCGAATTGCGGGCTCACGCTCTTTCACCAAAGATCTCCTGCGCCCAACGGCACCTCACACATCACCGCGAACCTACCTCCTCACGGCGCACCGGTTCAACTGCCAGCGATCGTGACACGAATCTTCGTGAGCCGTTAAGAAGGAAAGTACTTCGGAGGGCCTCACGAATCTCCGCGACGGTAGGCTACCGGATTCTCTCCCTGGACAACGGGTCTCGGGAGGATACAATGCTCAGGCTGGGAGTCGCGATGAGATTTGGTGAACGGGCCCTTCCGAGACGCGCCGCATTCGTGATCGTCGGCGCGCTGGCCCTGCCGGGATTCATCGGCTGCACGGAGACAGACCGTCACGCCGCGACAGGCGACGATGCGCAGCATCTACCCGAGCCCGGCTCGTCCCCGCTCTTCTGGCAGGGCGAGGTGCAGGTCGCCGGTTTCCGAAACATGGACCGACTGTCGCCCGTTCGCCGGATCCCGGCCGGGGGTGCACCGCTCGCACTTCCGCGCTCACCCGCCAATCTGAGTGACGTGTCCTTCGAGGCGGGCGGCACTCGGATGACTACGGACGAGTACTTCGTGGAGCAGCGCGTCGGCGGGCTAATCGTGCTCAAGGAAGGCCAGATCGCCTACGAACGATACGGCCTCGGCAACACCGAAGACACGCGCTGGGTGTCCTTCTCGGTAGCAAAGTCCGTCGTCTCCATGCTGATCGGCGCGGCAATCCAGGATGGCTACATCGCCGGCGTCGATGAGAAGGTTACCGACTACCTGCCCCGGCTCAGGGGCTCGTCCTACGACCAGTCGACGATCAGAAACCTGTTGCAGATGGCGTCCGGCGTGCAGTGGAACGAGGACTACACCGACCCCCGTTCCGACGTCGCGTCGGCTACGTACGAGACGCTGAGCCTGTACGAGTACCTACGCGATAAGCCGAGAGACGCGGCACCCGGCGAGGAGTTCAACTACAACACTGCGGAGACCAACCTCGCGGGCAACCTCGTGCGTTCAGCGATCGGCAACAACCTGTCCACGTACCTTTCCGAGAAGATCTGGCGTCCGTTCGGCATGGAGGCCGACGCCTACTGGCAGCTCACCGAACCCGGCGGCGGCGAGTTCGGCGGGTGCTGCATCAACGCGACGCTCCGAGACTACGCCCGCATCGGGCTGTTCGCACTCAACGACGGTCGTCTGGCCGATGGCACGAGCGCGCTCCCCGAGGGCTGGATGTCGGAATCGGTCGCGCCGTCCACGGGTTTCGCAGGATACGGCTACTTCTGGTGGTTGACACGTGGAGCCGCCTATCAGGCGCTCGGCATCTTCGGGCAGGGCATCTACGTCGACCCGGAACGCAACGTCGTGATAGCGCTCCACAGTGCACGAGAGCACGCCGATGACGACTGGGAGTTCGCCATGCAGGCGGCTATGTGCGCCGCGCTCTCGAGAGCGGTCAGTGAAGGTTGATGCAACTGACCTGACCCCACGGTTAGTACCACGTCTTATCTCAGTAACTCGGTGCTGACAAGGGGTTGTTGAGGCCGGCGAAGCGCAGCGCAGCCGGATTCAACAACAGCGCTTCCGGGGCCGGTGGTCGGTAGCCTAACG
>PVBE011087141.1_pt1 | contig 40531 bp, 36 predicted proteins | sample 1631181 | NCBI WGS metagenome assembly PVBE01 (sample SAMN08397723, study PRJNA350692) | Marine metagenome, whole genome shotgun sequencing project. | isolation source: water | place: Pacific Ocean | collected 2012-04 | reverse complement strand
CTTTGTCGATCCTTCATCTGTTGCAGGATACACTGCCAACCTTCACTCTGATCCTTCAGCTGCTGCTGCGAGTCTTACGGGTGACATTGGTTCAAGTTATGCTGATGCTGCTAACTGTACGCAAAGCGCTACTTGGCTAGGTGCTGGTTATGTAATCAGTATGCCAACTGCAATGGTTGCTGCTAATGGCGATAACTGGGTATCTATGATTCCTAGTAATGACTTCGCAACTGGCGGTCAAACTGGCTGTGCTGACTCATTAATCGGTGACGGCACACTAGGCTGGCAAGCTAACCCAGGTGGTGGCTTTGGTATGCCTGGCAACATGCAAGAAATGACTGGCGAAGCTGCTTATCGCGTTAGTGATGGTGCTCCACCTGATCCTTGTAATGTAGCTCTTCCACTGCCATGTCCAGCTGATGTTAACGCTGATGGCAATGTAACAGTTGGCGACGTTCTTGAAGTTATTGGTTCATGGGGCGACTGCGGCGACGGCACATACCGTCCAGCGGGCGACTGTGCTCCAGCTCCAAATGGTGACTGCTGCGTTAACGTTTCTGACGTTCTTGAAGTAGTTGGCGCATTTGGCGGCGACTGTTCTCTTTACGGTGGTTGCTGTGCTCCTGATGGCACATGCTCGGTTGAAGCTCAAGCTGACTGTGACGCTGCCGGTGGTGTTTACTTCGGCGACAACACAACTTGTGATGACGGCGGATGTATTCCACAATACAGTGGTTGCCCAACTGGTTCAGACATGAACTGTGATCCATGCTTCGAAGATGGTGATGATTCTGAAACTGACTGTAATGGTGGACTCAACCTTGTTACTCCAATGTACCAAGCAATCCAAACTGGTGTTACTATGTGTGGTACTACTTCAGTTTACGTTGATGGACCAACTGGTGGCACATATCGTGACCTTGATTGGTTTACAAACGCAGACGTAAATGCTGGTGGTTGTTTCACTTTCTCAGCAGGCACCTCTGGTGCAGACCTTCTGTTTGGTATCGTTGACGATGCTGGCGTTGGTGTTGAATTATGGGTTATGCCAGGTGGATATGAAGGTTCAGTTACTTTCGAACCAGTCGCTCCAGGTAACTATTACATATTAGTTGCTGCAAATGACTGGAACACCGATTGGTCATGTGGCAGTGGTAATGAGGACTACTGGGTTCGTGTAGATGGACCTGAAACTTGTCCTGATGGCGCTTGCTGTATGCCTGATGAGTCATGTCAAGATATTGACGCAAGCTCTTGTTGGGCCGCAGGTGGATCATTTGATGGTACACAAGACTGCTCAACAGCTGATTGTGTAATCTATCCTGGTGACGAATGTGCTGATCCAATTGAAGGATTTGATGGAGTTAATCCATTCGATACTACAGGACGCTCAGTAAGTCAACCACAACCAGATGAAACTCAGTGCGCTGGCACATTCCTTGACTGGGACAACAGTCCTGACGTATGGTTCTCCTACGTTGCTGGTCCTGACGCTGAATATGGCGTAGTGTTTGACACTTGTGGTACTGCTGCTTATGACACCTCATTGGTGCTTTACGAAGGCGACTGTAATACGCAAGTTACATGTAACGGTGACGGCGATGGCTGTGCAAATTACTCTTCATTAATGGAGTGGGACTGTACAGAAGGCGAAACGTACTACATCCGTATTGGTGGATGGCAAGGTGCTTTTGGTAGTGGTGATTTGAATATCACGCCTAATGGCGCTCCAATGCCAGGTGCTTGCTGCATGCCTGATCAGTCATGTCTAGATAACCTAGACAGTGTTCAATGTGCGGCATTTGGTGGTACTTTTGCTGGTGAGGACACTAATTGTTCAACGCCTGATCTCTGTACTGGAGATCCTGGCGAAGAATGTTCATCCGCTACTGCAGCCTATGATGGTGCAAATGCGTTTGACACGACTGGCGCTTCATCAAGTCAACCACAACCCACTGATTCTATGTGCGCTGGCACGTATCTGAATTGGGATAACAGCCCAGACCTCTGGCTCGAGTATGTTGCTACTGCTACTGGAACGATATACTTTAGCACTTGTGACTCTGCAACTTATGACACTTCCCTCGCATTGTATGAGGGTGACTGTGATACGCAAGTTGCGTGTAACGGTGACGATGCTAGCTGTGGAGGTTTTACGTCAATAATGACGTACAGTTGTACTCAAGGTGAAACGTACTTCGTCCGTATTGGTGGGTACATGGGCGCCTTTGGCTCTGGTACCTTGAACATCATTCCATAATGGTTTGATAGTTACGTTTAGTAAATCTCATTGAGATTTCATGCAGCCCCCCGACCTTTGTCGGGGGGCTGTTCATTGGAGCATAATCAATATCCATTTTTACGATACGATAGGTACATGGACTATCGAAAAGTCGCTACAAGGATTCTTTTTTACTCACTTGGCATAGCCGCCTTTGCCGGCATACTCACGATTGTTCTTCCAAACACAAGAGATGTTATTGGCCGGCTCATCGCAACTTCAATAATTACAGCAATAACAGCAGCACTTTTGCTATTCGCAATCCAACGTCTACAAGTCATGAAAACGCGAGCATTTGGCGCATCAATGGGAATTGTCACATGCTGTACGTATCTACTAACTATTTCATCTATCTGGATTAGCATGATTAGCGCCGGTTCAACACTTACAGAAAAATTAGGACTTTCTGCATTGCTATTCGCTGGTTGTGGCGCACTGATCTCATTTGGATTTCTTGGAATTGCAATTAAACGCTTGCGCTTGGCTAGCTTCGTTCTCTTAGGGATTTGGTCTTTCTGTCTAATGGCATGGCTTATTGATGTCTGGTTCTTGATTTATACTTCATATGATCAATTTATTGGCTACGTTGTATTTCCCCTACAGACACTATTTGCCATTATTGTTCTCTGTTTCATCAGAAGACCGCTCGCATATATGCTTACAGCGTGCACTTTTGCAATTGCAAGTTGTCTCATTGCACAGATAGCAATGTTTATGACACTAGGGCATATAGAGGAGAATGAAACTCTATTTATACTCATCCTTATCAGCGGAGGAATCGGGGGAATCTTTAGCATCGCGAATATCATTCAATACAGACCGGATAACTATGCAATTCGTTGGGCTGAAATCGTAACTCTCGTAATTGTCACCATAGCAATTACAACTCTTTGTATAAACATTTGGTTTGAAATGATGCATCTTCGAACACCAGATCTTATCATTCGGATTGCTGTAGGGACAGGCATCCTCAGTTCAACGACAATACTTGGCCTGCTCGTTTGGCAAATGCTTCGAGCATCTGTTTTCACATTGTATGACGGAAATGGACTTCAAGGCATTTGTCCTCGTTGCAAAAGCACACTTCAAATCCCTCGTGGAAAAAGCCATTGCGCAACATGCGGGCTAAGGATAAAGGTACAAATTGAATCGCCAAATTGCAGAACGTGTGGCTATGACATCACAAAAACTTCCGAGATCGACTCTTGTCCTGAATGTGGCGTGCCAATTGCTCTCTCAGGTCATATAGAATAGCCAGATGCTTACATCTTTACTCTTTTTCCTATTTCTTGCCCAACCTAATGTTGAAATTGACTTGTCTCAATTTTCACCACAAGTAAGAAGCGCAATCTCTTCTCAACAACAAAAGAGCAAAGAGATTGCAAGTGAATGGCTTGTCCTAGGGATGCTTTACCACGCACACGGCCTTGAGGACGCAGCCATTGAAGCATACACTTACGCTGAAAATCTTGAGAGCAATCCTAAAGCCACGTACCTACTTGGAATAGCTCTTGCACGAGTTGGTAAATATGAAAAAGCGATTCGTGCCATCTCACACGTCAAGAACTATACCCCTGCTATTTGGCGCCAAGGATATTTGTACATGGACTTAGGGAATTTTCAGAAAGCAACAGATCAATTTCAAGCAGCAATTAAAAAAGAACCGAGCTGTGGTCCAGCAATTATTGGCTTAACTAGAGTCTATCTAGCCACTGACAAACCACACAAAGCCATCGATCTTCTTGATGACCTAATCTCAAGAGGAGGAGACCACCCATACGTACTTTTTTTACTTGGCACAGCACATCGTCGTGCTGGAAATCACGAATTAGCATCCCAATTTCTAGAAGTTCAATCCAATGGCCCTCCAGTCTTACCTGACCCTTGGTTTGACGAAATGATGTCGCACAAAAAGGGCTATGCTGCAGACCTAAGCCGTGCAATGGCTATGATTGATGCCGGCAATATATCAGGCGCAAAAAGAGCTTTGGAAACTCTTGTAATTCAGTATCCAAAAGATCCAGTCTGTCTAAATAATCTTGCGACTGTGTACTTACAACTTCGCCAAATCAAACTTGCTGAAGATACATTAAAGAAGTCAATGCGTTGTTCACCAAAGTATGCGCCAACTCAACTCACTATGGCATATGTCATGCAATCGAAAGAAAAAATCGACTTGGCTCTTGAATATGCTAAGAAGGCAATTCAATTACAACCAGCCATGTCTCAAGCACATGCTCTTGCTGGCAAATTATCTTATCAAAGAAGAGATTTGACTAATGCCCTTTCTTACTTTACTAAAGCAATTGAACTGGGCAATACCGATCCAAACGTTCGAGAAATTTTTGGCATGACATTGCTAAACATTGGCAAACCGAGAGAAGCTCTTCAACAATTTGAATTAGTACTAAAAGTGTTCCCTAATAAAACTGGGAGTATAAGTGGCAAATGTATTGCTATTGCATTATTAGGAGACCCTGATTCCGCGTTGAAACTTCTATCACAAGCGAAATTAGATTACCCAAAAGACCCACGGATTCAAAACGCGTGGCAATATATATTAAAAATAAAAGGCAATCAATGATACTTCATGTAATATCTCACGCGATTATATTTATGCAGCCATTAGAGACCGTTTGGCTAGAAGACCAAGCAGAAGAACGGCTTGTTGATATAAGTTGGATTAGTGGAGATACTGGCACATTTAACATGCCAGAAATTGTTGGCGGAGGCGCCGCCCTTTTTGACTTTGATAACGACGGCGATCTTGACATATATTTTGTGCAAGGCGGACACTTAGACACGAAGATTTCAGAACATAACGTATTACTCCGAAATGACGATGGCACTTTCCATGATGTAACGGAACAAAGCCGCACTGGCAACACGGGATATGGCATGGGTGTCGCTACTGGCGATTTCAATAATGACACTTTCGTTGATATTTTTATTACTAATGTCGGGAAGAATGTTTTGTTAAAAAATAATGGTGATGGAACATTCAAAGATGTCACGAATACCGCTGGAGTCGGCGATACTGGTTGGGGAGCAAGCGCTGCTTTCGCTGACTTTGATGCCGATGGCGACCTTGATTTATACGTCATTAATTACTTAATTTGGGATCACGGCTTAGACTTGCAATGCTTCAATGCAAAAGGCGCTGAGGATTATTGTTCGCCAACAAATTACATGGCACCAGCGAAGGATTTACTCTATAGAAACAATGGGAATGGAACATTCACAAATATGTCTGAATCTGCTAGTATTGGAACTAGAACCGGCACTGGACTAGGCGTTCTTTGCAACGATTATACAGGCGATGGCATGATTGATATTTTTGTAGCAAATGACAGCATGGCCGATCAATTATGGCAAAACAATGGCTCTTGGTCTTTTACTGATGTCGCTGCGATACGAGGCTGCGCACTTGACGATGAGGGCAGAGCCAAGGCTGGCATGGGGGTAGCCACTGACGACTTTGACAACGATGGCGACTTGGATATCCTCGTCTGCAATTTGTTTGGCGAAAGCGACTCACTCTACCAAAACGAAGGTGATTATTTTGTTGATGTCACTGCAAGAAAAGGTATTCGTACTGCAACTCGACACAGCACAAGATTTGGCCTTGGATGGGTAGACTTCAATAATGATGGTTTTCTTGATTTGTATGAAGCCAATGGTAGAGTGCAAATGATTGGCACTTCAAATACCGACGACCCTTTTGCAGAAGAAAATTATTTGCTTCAAGGCTCTGAACAAAAATGGGAACTTATCCAAGGCATCAAGAATCCTAAAGTTCACACAAGTCGTGCGGCAGTTTTTGGAGACATCAACAATGATGGCCGAATCGATGTACTTGTAGTTAATCGAGATGCTCCAGCATATCTCCTAATGAATGTGCATCCAAATAAATCCAATTCTGTCACATTACGAGTAGTTGATTCCAATGGCAGAGATGCGATAGGGGCAGTTGTTACGGCGAATGTTAATGGCAAAATTGTGACACACCCAGTTCAATCTGCATGGAGCTACATGGCGGCAAATGATCCACGAGTACACTTTGGTCTTGGTGGTGTGAAGAACATTACTGATGTTTCTGTCCGCTGGATTGATGGCACGAAATCTGAATTTGGCACCCTTGAACAAGGATTTCATGTGCTCAACGAGAAAACTGAATGAAGTTCTAGAATGCAGATATTTTTATCCCCTTCTAGCAATTGCTTACAATAACAATTGAAAGGAATTACTATGACATTTGAATTACCTAAACTAAATTACGAATTTGACGCACTTGAACCGCATATCGACGCGAGAACTATGGAAATCCATTACACCAAGCATCATGCTGGATATGTAGCTAACCTTAACGCAGCAGTAGAGGGCACACAATGGAAAGACAATACAACTGCTGAACTTCTAAAGAACCTTAATGCCCTTCCAGAAGAAATTCGGATCACAGTACGCAACAACGGAGGCGGTCATTGGAATCACTCTATGTTTTGGTCCATTATGAGTGCTAATGATGGCAGCGGGCCAACCGGCGACCTTGCAAATGCTATTGACGTGACTTTTGGCTCTTTGGATAAGATGAAGGAAATCTTCGCTAAGGCAGCTTCGACTCGCTTTGGATCAGGATGGGCATGGCTCACTGTAAATGCTAACGGTGACCTTTGTATCTGTTCAACTGCCAATCAAGATAATCCGCTTATGAGTGACCTTGGCATGTGCGGATGCACGCCTCTGCTCGCCCTTGATGTTTGGGAACACGCATATTATTTAAACTATCAAAACCGTCGTCCTGACTACGTCAATGCTTGGTGGAACGTTGTAAACTGGTCAGCCGTCAATGCGCTGTGGGTAAATGCACACACTGCAAACAACAGCGGATGTGGCTGTTCATGTACATGTAGTTCCTAAAACAAAGGTTTACCTATGCGACATGTTCTGTTGCCCAGTACAGTCGTCCTATTTAATTGTTCAATATCACGCAGAGCAACCCAACATTGCTCAAACCTACATATTCATGGAATCATGTAAATAAACGGCATTTTTACCTCAGGACAGCTTGATTCGGTTAAATTTGATGCTGACGCTTATGTCTTCATTTCAGCCGACTAACGTCCGAATATTTCCCCACTTTTTTTTTATTCGAGTACAAAAGAACGCATCCACTACATCTAGTGGGTGTGCTTTTCAAGTACCCACTACAACTCGTGAGTTTAAATATTTCATGCAAAATTGAGCTTCATCACGTCAGTTATCGCATAAAGAGATTGTTCATGAGTATCCGAAATCGTTCTATCGCAAGACAAGGAAGGACACACTCATGCTAACAAAGAACCAAGTCATTAACGCTATTTGTAGACTCAACCCAACAGCCCCAATCAATTGGCTAGCTGGCTTTGACCTAGTATCGCTACGACGATACTACGAGCATCTTCTCATTACTCTTGAGCCACGCGGAAGTCGCGGGTGGGTTCGTGGCAATGAAACTAAAGCTGTGATTACAAGACGCCCTGCTGCGTAAGCGCATTACTATTAAACCAGAGGCCTGCCCCTCCCTTTATCAGTCGTTGTATGACTCCCCTCGTCAACTACTCATAGAGCGCGGGTCAGGCCTCTGTCAGTACTACAACAGCCCAAATCTTGTGGCAAGACTTTACAGACTGCATCCTTACTTAAGTATTTTCAAATCCCTGCTTGACGAGAGCCAGTTCAAGCAATGTACGAACTCTTGTAATGAGTTCAAGTTTATTCACTGGCTTGGTAATAAAGTCATTAGTTCCGCATTCAACTGCACGTTCGTAATCACTTACCTCATTAAGCGCTGTAACCATAATGACAACAATGTCACGAGTTGATGGCTGAGATTTAATCTTCTGGCATACTTCAAAGCCACTCATTCGTGGCATCATCACATCGAGAATCACCAAGTTGGGGCAACTTAATTCGATACTTTCAATCGCCTCAACCCCATCAGATGCCGTCCTCAAAGAACATGGAAGTTCTTCTAGGAATGCTTGCATTAGTTCGAGATTCTGCAAGTTGTCATCAACAAGAAGAATAGAGGCACTTGCTAGGTCTACATCTTGAACCGTTTTAGGTGTTGTCTCATTCACGCTTGGTATGCTATCATGCCCTATTCTCACGTGTACAAGTGGAGCCTCGACAATGGCAAAATACGCCCCCCCATCAATCTGGACTGACGAATACAACAAGCCATCACTAGATTCGCTTCGAAAATTAGCGCTTAATGATGCTAAAAAGGCATTCGACAAGGTAATCTCAAAAATTATTGCTCTTGAAAATACCGAAATTGAAATCAAGTGGTATGGCGATTGCTGGTTTTGGTCTGTTGCATTTATCTCTGAGTTTATGGACGAGCCACTAGCAATTATGGTTCCTGCTGAAGAGAACCTTCAAATAGCTGCCCCGCTTTCACATGAGTTTATAGATCAGCTCTCTACACGTCGACTAAAACGATTTGTACGGGATGGTCTGGAACTGGCAATGCCTCCACACAGGACTTCGTGGGCGGTCTGGTCTATTCCTACGACAACTGCAGTCGAAGATGTAATGCCAGTACTGAAAAGCAAGCAAAAGTTTTATACTCCATAACAGATTACGAAAAGCTCTACACCGAAATTTTACTCAGCCACCCAGATGCCATTTCTACGTACACGTTTTGTTGGATCCACGTTCATTAACGTTGCAAGGTCATTACTCATGCTTATAACAACTGGAGCCAGTCCTATTGAAGCAGCGTCAGCCGACCAAAGAGTAGCTCCGCCAAGCACTGATAACTCTACTTTAAGAGTGGTGTCTATTTCATTTTGATTCAATTTACCAACTGACCGTTTTTCTTCAATGAGTGAGACAATCCTACTTGGCAACATGAATTTCCAGGGTCTAAGTGCAATATCTTGCTCACTAGTCAATTTTTGATTTTTACGAATTAGTGAAATAGATTCACATATAGACACAATATCAGAATTTGTATTGAGACTAGAGCCAAAGGAATCATTAACGATGGTGGGAACGAGTTGTCGATTTGGGTCACGAATACTTTGCAATTTTAATCGCAGATTATCATCGTCTTCTATTGAAAGTATCCCCAGAATAGCGCTCTCTCTAAGCTCAGGATTAACAACTGCCGCTAATACATATAGGTCCGTTATGTATTGTTGTTCAGATTTCGTGATTGTTCCTAGTGAGCTTAGATCTTCAGCAACTTCTATGTAGGTCAATCCGTTGCGACTATCTAAAGGACCTGACAAGTGTTCAATACTGTCATCTGCACAAACAAAAATAAATAAGAGTAGCAAATAACACATTTATTGATTGCTCCTTTTGTTGTACTCATCGAGAACGTCTGTCAATAACTTGGACCAGTGCGTTGAGATACTGCTTTCTACGCAGAGAAGTTGATCGACAATCGAACCTTTCTTGTAAAATTCTGGCGGAACGAATGGTTCGATCTCAATTTGGTCCGAAATATTACGCCATTTTGACTCCTCTGCTTTTAGCAAATTAAGATATTCGAGTTGCATCTTAATAAAATTTTGGAGTAGTCCAGAGGATTTAAACTCAACTTGACAATTCTGCACATATTCATGAGGCAACGACAGTCTCCATGTATCAACTACCATTTCAAATGCTAAATTAGGCGAGATTTGTGAGGACGATGGAAGAAAATCAGGATTCAACATAGTATATTCTGATAGAAGTGATGTTGCGTACTCTGTTGCAACTTCGTCGAGTTTCCAATAATCATCTCTACCAACAATTAATGCATGCTGAACTAATGCGCCTCTGGCAACTACATCCCAAGAACGGGATTCTTCATTTGGAAGAATGACGTTTGTTAGATTTGCAATAAGTTTTACTATTGGCTTCTTTGTCCTTGCAGTTGGAAATATGTCAACAAGTGATAGCGCAACATTTTTCCCGTTATTAAATTTATTAATAATCTGATCAATAGCAGCTTCTCGCACGTCTGGGTCAATGTTTTTTAATGCAATCGAAACCAAACGATCTGCATCTCTTTTTAGTAAATCAGTCCAGTCTTCATTAGACAACTCGTTAATTGTCTCGACTCTTGTTTTCTTTATTTCCCTCGCCGCACTAAAGGCATCGCTAAATTTCCCGTCACTTTTAGGCAAGACCTGCATCGAATTGTTAAACAAATCTAATTCAATTGATTCCGCCCTATCAATTGACCCTATAGCAAGATCTGGCCTCCCTTTCCATATACAAACCGCGGCTTCATTAAGCAGTCTCAACTTTACAGCTTTAGATTCAGCATCCATGGACTCTGCGATTACTTGATTTGTTATTCGTATCCACTCTTTGATTAACTTTGTGTCGATTCCAATTGGAAGAGAAACATCCCAAATTGAAATTTGATTACTTGCATCAATTGGCCAATCAATTTTAAGCTGCCTAGAAATATTCATTCGATCGGAAAAAGCGCTTTGTTGGCCAACAATGCTAGCCTCAGTAAACCAAGAGTTAGTGCCACAATAATGGAACAAAGATGTTAATAACGCCAAGCGATTAACATTGTAACTACTCGAAGAAATCATATTGCAGGTAGTGTCTCTTGCTAAAACTGATGAGCCCCAATTTGTTTCACGAACAATTCTTCCAAGAACCTTACGAGTATTACTAACTCTAAGTAAATCTATTTCCGAAGAGACAATTGCATCAACAAGGTCCATCTGCAACTTGACATCAGCCGTTGTTCTCTCGATATGATTTGCAACAAGAATCCAAACTTCCCAAAGTTCAAGGTATCTTACGTCAAACTCCGTGCTCCCTAGAAGTTTTTCTGAAATTAAGCCAAGCGCTTGAATTCGTGCATCTCTAGAATCACAGGTAACTATTTCAGGGAATTGCATTTGTTTTACTACACTTCTTACTGTCCCACTTAGTCTCTGGTCACAACGGAGTGCAGACAAGACCCCAGACGACCATGAAGCCCTCGCTATATGTAAAGGCGAGCTTAATCGTATCTCTGGAATTTTCAATATCCGAACCAATTCAGTTGCAAATCCCGGATATGCCTCAGCCTCTATCAAGACTTTAATTATTTGCTCCTTTACTGATTGCAAAATATAAGAATCTACATAAGTCCATCCTACCCCCAGAATTTCTATAGAAGAAGTCCAATCACTTAACACTGTGGGTTCTGGGGCTTCAACTTTTTCTGAGGTTCGTCGAAGTGAAGCGGCAAGAGATTCAAGTCTTGAAATCTGGTCGACAACCTGATCAGCATATGAAAGCATGCCTTGCTCAATTCCATCTATTGCAAATGTAGGATATTGTTCAAACAATCTGTTTTGCCGTGACGGCCTTGTATTGTCGCCAACTTTTTGAATTGGCGGCTCTACAGATTGCTCGCCTGGAACAGTAGGCGCATCATCACCAAGTAACACAACCAGACTAAGAATAAATACTATTAAGGTCAGTACGCCAAAAATGACTGCGAGTTGAACTGTCATAACAGGACTAGGCGAACTCAAGTCAGGCGTAATTCTTTTTGCCGAATTAGTAACGAAAGAATCAATAGCACTCAGTGCAGATGGTTTAGTAGGAAGAGATGTCCATGACCTATTGATTGCATGTTTTGATCTCTGTTTCACAGAAAGCGGTCCACTTCCACTTCGAGCAGCTTCAGCAAACGCTTCCAAGATACGAATTAAACCATTGGCTGTAATTGAATATGAAGCAGCTATACTGACTAGTCGTGACCTGCTTTTCTTATTCCAGCCTCCTTCGCTAATCAATGCCGCAATAATCGCTTGATCTAATGGGGTAAGTTCAATTGAAGAATTGCTTGAAATTTGTTGCTCTTTGGCAACAGTCTCAGTAAGGTTTTTCGCAATATCAAGGAGATAGTCACGAATTTTGGCAATTTCATCACTATCTGTGTGTGGATGCGCTTCAAGTTGAGCTAATCGACGACGAAGCCCATTGTGAATAGCAGTAGAGTTCATTCGACCAGCTGCGACGCCAAGCAGCAACCAAGGGTCATCCGTTGGCGGCATTCCAAATAAAAGTGATGCCTTAAGATTAAGGTCCATCATTTTCACCTCTTAGCAAGTTATTGTGAAGTTGCTGCAGTCTTGAGCCATATGGCTCCTTGCCGTATTCAGGATATAAAATTTGATGTTGGTTGAGCACTTCAAGTGCTTGCTCAGGAGACTCCTCTGCCAGCAAGAGAATACTATTATATTTTGCGCTTATCCATTGTAAAGAACCTCGCTTAGAACCTAAGGCTAGAATTCGCCATCGCTCTTTGGCAAGAGCACGATCTCCCAACTCCATCTCTACTCTTGCACTAAGCTCTAGCACTTCCGCAATATCTGATTTATGCCCCACCAATATTCTAGATATTCTCAAGGCATCCTCTGCAGGGGCAATTTCACTATTATCTTTCTCATATAGCTCGAAAGCAGCACTCCCCGTTTGAAACGCAATATCAAAATATGAACTAGACCCATACTGATGTGCATCAATTTCAAATAGCAATTGCTTGCCCGCAGCATAACGGAGAAGAAGGGGCATTTCAGTTCCACTTGAAATAAAATATGACCACAGCGTTGCTGAGGTTCGCATTGTCCAAGCATCTTCTGGCTCAAGAAGAATCATTTCAAACAAAATGGAAACTGCGCGTTCCACATTGTTTTCAAGTAAATTTAAAGATACTCTTCGATATAAGATTTCATTTTGGAACTTTACTAATGAATACGTTTGTCGTACTTGAATTTCATCTAGAATTTCAATTGCTCGGCGTGCAGCAACGATTCTATTAACATCAGGATGAAGAGAGATTTCTAAGATTCTTAATGCTCGAACTGAGGATACTTCCGTGGCATGAAGATCTTTGGCTTTACTGGCATCGGAGAGCATAAGCGGCAACGCAACGCTGATATATCTGTTTCCAATAGCAACCTTCTGAACATCCAAGGCACTCTGCCACATGTTGTACAAGGATCTTGAAGCTTGACGTTGAGCTTCGTCGTAATTCGGATCTGAAATAGGAACTAAGAGCAAATCTTCTATCGCTTCTGGAGAAAGCATATTCGAAGCCGATCTATACAGAACAAGCTCTGTCGCATGTTTCGTGTTTGGCCAGTTGTTGATATAGACTTCGCTCAATTCCTCTTTTAATGCGAGTTGCTCTAAAGAAAGCGATTCGATGTAATCTAAGCATACGATTGTCATCCATATGGCCTTCTCATTTTGATTACTTTCTGATGCATTCTGAAAGGCAGCAATCGCTTTTTCAAATTGTCTAGAATAATAAAACGAAAGCCCAAGCATAAATTGACAATCATTAACAAGAGAAGGGAACATTTCTATGTCAGCAGAATGTAAAGCACGATAAAACATGGCTGCAATGTCAGCAAATATGTCAACAATTTTACTATCCTCTGGCGGCGTATCACTCGTGAATATTTCCTTTGTCTTTTGGTACTCAATATATCCTTCAAGATAATTTGAAATAAACCCATTTTTTGACAATGCCTCATCTCCATACTTGCTAATAAGATTGCTCACTATTCCCAATTGGCCAAGCTCAATGAGTATCGACATCGACTTCTCTGCAACTATTTTTGCATTTATCTGTGACATATTTTCATATGCATGAGCAGCTGCAATCCTGCACATCAAGACCTGATTTTCTCCGCTATAAGTTTCCAATTCTTGAGAAATTTCCTTCCACTCTTTATTATCAATAAGCAAATAAAACTTCCATAGCGGAACTAATCTTTGTACTGAGATCGATGTATCTAGACTATCGAGTTCGTTGATCCATGGGAGATAACCCTCAGGGCTTCCCATGATGGACTTGCAAAGAGCGATGCCCAGTATTGCTCTTGCCCCCACGTCATATGACCTATAGTCAAATGAAACCAAAGAGAGGTCCGGTTTCTCAGCCCCCAAAACTTCTGCAAATAATTGCGCTGACTCTTTTGCTTGCAAATCATCTTCTGAATACCACGCAATGTAATATTTTATCCATGCAAGATACGAAGTTGCAGCACCCAACTGCTGTGATGTGGTCTTGGACTTCTTGTGCAATTTCGAACGCAAAAGTTCCAGGCTCTCGGACAGATTCTTTAATTCCTCAAAAGCTTCATTTGCTTCATCACGACTAGAGATTCTCAATCTATAACGCTCTAGGATTTGTTCTAAAATTATATACCTTGCTCGGCAAAGCTGGAGACGTAATTCATTTGTAACCACAGCATTATTGCTGTCAACTAGATTTTCTGCACGAAGCATTAATTCATTACTTTCTTCATAATCTCCTCGAGCCAATATAATTGAATATACATGTGAAAGCTCCCTGACTATACGTACCGTAGTATTCCTATCTCCATGCTCAATCTTATTTTCAAGATAAACTGCAAGCAGGTGTTGACAATCCATCCTTTGTAGCCATTGTTTCACTTCATCATTGCTAGAAGCTTCAGGCGCAACAGCAAAGAAAAGCAGCAAACTAATCAGTCGCAGGGACATATGTCACTTTCTCAAATCCAACATCTCTAGATTCTTGCACTGCGGCCACGGCAAACCCAAGCGGAACATTATCCTCTACACGAATAATAATTCCTGGAGATAGTGGCAGTTTAGAAATAACATTTGCTAGTTGCGTACGATCTCGAATAATACGTTCGCCAATTAAATAAGCAGGATTCGATTCTTGCATAGTAACTGTCACGATTTGCGGATCTAAGTCTTGCAATTGTGTCGATGATTTCTCATCAATACGCAATGTTGGCGAAAGTTTATCTTCAGGAACTATAAAGACTGTCGTCGCAATAAAGTAAATGAGAAGCAGAAACGTTACATCAATCATAGACGATAGGTTTAGGGCCGCCCTATTGAAACTTCTTCTTGGCTGTGTATTTGAAAATTGCATGTCAGGGCAATTCCGTTGCAATATTCGTTGCGGCAAGACCATGTTTACTAAGAACGACAAGCACTCCGTTTAAAGTACGTGTATTTGCATTTTTGTCAGCTCGAATAGTAATATTGTCCCAACCAACATTCCTTTCTCGAACAGCGAGGCCAACAATATCATCAATCTCTTGCAGGGAAATAACTCCCTGGCTTTTGTCAACAAGAATAGAACCATCACCCATAATATTAATAACTAATGAACTTGTCGCTTCATTTTCAATTTGCTCACCGCTTTCTTTTGGCAGGTCGAGCTCCACACGTGCCTGTTGAGCAAATTGGGCTGCAACCATAAAGAAAATAATTAACAAGAACACAATATCTATCATCGGGGTCATCTCAACGATAGGTATGATTACTCTTGAATGTGAACTTTTGAATCCCATGCTTACTTTCCTTGAGTCTCCTCTAGGTGAAGGACTAGTCTCTCAATTTCAGATGCCGCTTCAGCACTTAGCCCTTCAATTCTGTTACGGAAAAAACTAAAAAGTGTCACACAAGGAATTGCTAGTACTAAACCAAGCATTGTTGTAACCAACGCCTCGCTGATATTTACCGCAAGCTCAGAATGCGTATTTGACGCAGGTTGACCGATTGTTTCGAACGCTCCTACCATTCCAAAGACGGTACCCAAAAGACCAAGCAATGGAGCAATCGTTCCTATCAACCCAAGTGCATCCGTCGATCTAAAAAGTCTTGAAGTTTGTTCTTCCCCAGCTTCTTCAAGAGCATTTTTAAGTTCAAACGGACCAAAAGCAGATCGTTGATAGCGAAGAAGCCCCGTAGCAAGAATTCTTGTCAAATACGAATCATTCGATGGGTCAACACAATAATTTAGAGCATCTTCAACTTGTCCATTTGAAAGAAATTCGTCAAGAATTGCAAGTTGGTCTTCGGGCAATAGTGAGGTTCGTCGTATTTGACGAAAGTGCATCACAACAAGTGCCATTGCAATAAAACTCAAAAAGATAATAACATATCCAACTGTTCCTCCCTTTCCTATCGTACTTAGCCAATTGTCATCGGCCGCAATCGTAAACATAAAAAAATGTAATGGCTCTGTCATGGAATAGTGTTCCTATAAATTTCAATATCAATAAGTAATGGATGAGACGGAAATACCCTTTTTGCTTCTTGCAAAACACGATCTGCTTGAATAATTTTACCGTCAATGGTTAATTCTTCTGAAAGGCGAATCATTGCTGCACCTGTTAGCCATGGCTGAAGCGATGAGTCCGCAGAAGAAGACATGGCAAGTTGAAGCATTCCCATGTCCCTTGCAACTGAATTGCTCGAACTGAGCAACCCAACACCAATCGAATAATGAGCCCAAACTTGTTGCCACGGCAAAAGAGTTTCTATTCTACTTTGAAGTTTCTTGATTGCCTCTTGCGAACCATCTGTTGCCTGAAGAATTTGCGAAATGAACAAAGGATCATCAACATGAAGGAGAACACCCGAAGCAGGCTGTAAAAATCGCCTCTGCAATAATTCTGCAAGCGCTGCTGCAATAGTATCGTTTCCAAACGTATACGATTCAAAAAAGTCCAATTCGATAGTCGAGAGAGCGGCGACTGGAAGATGTGGACAAGCCATAGTTTCTAAATGAAGAATGGGCTCCAGGGAATTAAATGGAGACTCAACCCCAAGCTCTTGATGACGAACAGTTTCAAGCCATGGAATGACTGCCTGTTTGAGTGCGCCACGAGCAAGAAGTACGCGAAGGTATCCTTCGCTTGCAAGGCGTGCATCCGGACCATCCTCGCCTAACAATTCAAGAAATTGTGAAGCAAAAATAGGTTCTGAAAGTGCAACATCTCCTCTAAGCAAGCGAATCTTTGCTCTCCAGAGCTCTTCCCCTACATCAAGAAATGTTTGGAGTTCTGGCCTTGGTTTTTCTGGTTCGATACGAAGAATTGAACTCCATGGAACTATATATATTTCTGTTTCTTGTTGGTCATCTTTAAACAACAAACCACCATTACCTCCACCATAAATTGAACCAGATAATTCAGGCAGTCCATCTCTTCGGAAGATAACTTCGCCAAATGCGAACTGAGAGCAGGATGCCGTTAACAAAAAAAACACGATTAGAAGAAGACGGCTCATTACTTACCTTTCGACTCTACAAATTTATATTTGCCACCAGTTATTTTTGCAATTTCTTCCAAATCTTCATTGCCTTTTAAGCTACTAAAATCAATCGTATTGACAACAACTTTAGAATTCTTTGGCTTAAGCATTTTGAATGTTTCTGTTGTAAAATCTTGCATTTCGCCATCTGTCAAAAAGTAGATGACTTCGGGAAGTGGGTCCAATTTAAATGCTTGCTCGAATGCTGGCTTTGGATAAGTTCCCCCGCTAGCGTCAAAACTTTCAAACTCTTTTATCATACGCCGGATCGTTGAAGAGTTAGCTACATTCCATCCTATTTGAATTGAGGGCTCCCGAACACGATTGCTATAGAACAGAATATAAAAATAAGCAAAATCAGGAAGTTCCTTCAACGATTTTGTAAGTTCATCAATTGCTGAAATCAGTCTGTCATGACTATTCATTGAACTAGAAATATCTACGATATAACAAAATCGAGAACCATAAGATGAAATACCAAAAAAGGATGTGGCGCCACCAGAGCCACCAATAACGCCCCCACCACCATCAAATGCACCTGCGAGAGATGGCGCCATAGACTCTGATGACACATCCAGCGAACTTGCATCAACATCTGCTGTCATGGTTGCCTGAGTAGTTTCAAAGGAATCCGATGCCGCCCCAGTCTGTGCTGACTTGTGCTTCAGTAATTGCCCCTCGGGAATTTCAGTCAAAGAGGTTGCATCTTCGATGGCAAACTCAAGCGTGGTTGCCACAACTTCAGAATGATCTTCGTATACGCCTCGCGATAAAAAAGTCAGCAAGAAGCCAATGATGATATGAATGAGAAGAGAAATGAGGGCGCCAATAAAAATAAATGAAATAACTTTCTTTTTCCATCGAGATTGCTCAGCAACTTTATATTGAGTTATAGCATCTGCACTAGCACGATTTTGCGCAATCAATGCTGAATTGTTCCTAGTGTGTGAAGAATCTGCTTGCTGTCTCATGTGGCCTCTTAAATCCAAATCAATTATTCTTCCCCATCATACGCTATGAGGCACTTGACTGAACCCCTATTTGTAGAGTCAAATGCCCATATAGGACAACATACATGAGCCGAGAAACCCCACACTACAATCGAGTCATCTTAAAAATCAGCGGCGAGAGCTTTTCAACAAATGCAACTCTTGGAATTAATCCAGACGAATTGAACACTATTGCACGCCAAATATCAGATGCAGCAAAACTTGGAACAGAGATTGCCGTAGTTGTTGGCGGAGGCAACATTATCCGCGGAGCAGAACTCGCTGACCGAATTGGCATAGCACAAGCAACCGCTGACTATATGGGAATGCTTGGAACAGTTATTAATGCTCTTGCTCTTAAGGAAGCAATAGAAAAACAAGGGCAATCAGCAAGGGTGATGTCAGCACTTGATATAGAATCCGTCGCTGAACCATTTATTCGAGCAAGAGCTTTGCGGCATTTTGAAAAAGGCAGGGTTCTTATTCTTGCTGCTGGAACTGGGAACCCATTCTTTACAACGGACACATGCGCTTCATTAAGGGCCATAGAACTTGAAGCTGACATTTTACTGAAAGCAACAAAAGTCGATGGCATCTATACAAACGACCCCTTGAAAGATGGTAGCGCCACGAAATACAATCGCATTACTTTTTCAGATGCCATCAATAGACAATTAGGAGTCATGGACCTTACCGCATTATCTATGTGTATGGAACATCAATTGCCTATCATTGTTTTTAACTTTAAGAACGATGGAAATATATGCAAAGTCATTAGCGGTGAAACTATTGGCACCATTGTAACGACGGAAGAAGGTTAACTCACCATGAGTATTAAGGACGAAACAAAAGATTGCCGTTCAAAAATGGACAAAACCGTGAACTACTTCGGCAAAGAACTACATGGTGTGCGCACCGGAAGAGCAACAACTGCGCTCATTGAGTATGTAAAGATTGAGTACTACGGTAGTCCTACCGACCTTAAGGATATTGCTGCAATTTCTGTAAGTGAAGCGACACAACTTGTTGTAAAGCCATACGATCCTGCTTCAAAGAATGACATTATTAAAGGGCTCGAAACCACTGAGCTAGGTCTTAACCCACAAGCTGAAGGGGACATGATTCGAATCAATATCCCTGCCCCTTCCGCTGAACGCAGAGCTCAACTTGTAAGTCAGATAAAGAAAATGGCTGAAGAGAGCAAGGTAGTTATCCGCAATGAACGTCGTGACGCTATTAAACATATTGACACTCTTGTAAAAGATAAGAGCAACGCAATTTCTGAAGATGATGGCAAGCATGGAAAAGATGAGATTGAAACCGCGACAAAAAAGCATGTTTCTAAAATTGACGAAATGTGCGAAACAAAAACTAAAGAGATTGAAACAATTTAGCAATAGTTAAAGTGACTGCAGAAAACGTCAGGCCAGATTAACCGCAGAACAACGTTGTTAATATTGTTTTCGAAGACGAGCCGCAGGAAGGCCTAGTTGTTGTCTGTACTTCACTACCGTTCGCCTTGCAATTTTTATGCCCTGTTCTCGTAATTTTGTTGCAAGCGCTTCATCACTTAGCGGTTTACTCTTGTCTTCATTATCAACAATTTCCTGCAAACGAGTCTTAACCGCATCCCAACTCATTTCACCCTCAGAATCACTGCCCGTGCCACCTGAAAAGAATCTTCGCAATGGAAAAATTCCACGTGGTGTCTGCACCCACTTATCAGACACCGCCCTGCTTACGGTAGCGACATGGATACCAAGCATATCGGCAACTTCGACCATAGGCAATGGTCGCAAATACGCATCTCCCTGATCTAAAAAATCCTGCTGACGGTCTGCCACAATTTGAACAATATTGCCAAGAGTTTTCTTTCTCTGTTCAACTGCTTCAATAATCCATCGTGCTGCATTTATATTTCTTTGAATAAACTGCTTTGCACGGTCGTCAGTTCCTGGGTCGGACGACATTGTCTCGTATTCCGTCGAGATTTTTAACGGAGGGATATTCCCAGTGCGAATCCCCACAACATAACGATCTTGAAGGTCATCAAATTGAATAAAAGCGTCCGGAATAACCGGCAGCACTCTGTCTGTTGCAAGAAGGCGGCCGGGACTCAATGTTAAATCATGCATTTTATCTATGGCGCGTTTCACTCTATCAATACCAATCCCTGAAGATGAAGCTATTTTTGGTAGTCGATTGGAGATTAAGTCTTCTAAATGCGCCTCAATAACAACCGCAACATCGCCCCACCCATCTGGGTCGTCTGCTACGAATTCATTAACTTGGATTAGTAGCGACTCTTGAAGGGAACGAGCGGCAATTCCTGGAGGGTCAAGCCATTTTTGCAGGAGATGAATAATGTTATCAATTTCTTCAGCAGAATAATCTAGCTGAAGTTCTGACTTTATTGCATGAAGCATGTCATCTTCAGACAGAGTCAAGAAACCATCAACATCAATAAGCCCAATAAGAACCTTGCCTGCAGCTGATGCCGATTCATCAACTTCAGCTAAACTCCATTGATGCAATAATATCTCTGACAAACTTTCTTGTCTAGCTCGAATATTTGACATTGCATCTAGTTTCGGATCTCGATCTAGCGCCTGTACTTTTCGGGGAGGAGAATCAGAAAAATCCGCGCCGCTTTGCTCTTCAAATTCTTCTAGCCTTCCGAACTCACTTTCAGACTCATCTTCGCCATCTTCCGAAACCGCTTCCGCTGGCTCTGGCTCAACAAGTTCCAATGCGATATTTGATTCTAATTCCTGCTCTATTTTTTCTTCCAATGCGGGCAATGGAAGTTGCATAATTTCCATTGTCTGGATAATCCTCGGAGCAAGTATCAATTGCTGATCTGCCTTCAAGTGTTGTCCCATATTGAATTTCATAATGAGAACCTTAGATTAATCCATGCCTTGTCTACCGGCAATTGCGTCGGCAAGGACTTGCGTGTTGGCATATTCAATCTGCGATCCACTTGGCAATCCACGAGCGAGCCGAGTAACTTTGATACCACGAGATGCCAATTCGCTTGCAAGAAACAATGATGTACTATCTCCTTCAAGATTTGGGTTTAATCCGAGAATGACTTCCTTAATTGCAACTCCCCTTGCATTTCTTTCTGGAAAATCGATACGTTGAAACAGCACGTCTACCGTTAAATCCACTGCCTCAACTCCTGCAAGAGGATCGATTCTTCCTGTCAAAACGTGATAGACGCCAGGAAACATAGCCGTTGCCTCCAATCTAATGAGATCTCTTGGTTGCTCAACAACAAGAACAATCGAAGCATCTCGTTGTGTATCTTGACATATCGCGCATGGAGAAGAGTCGGCGATGTTATTGCAAACATCACAGCACACAACACGTTGTTTAACATCTGCAATTGATTGGCTAAGTTGAAGAGCATGCTCAGCATCGTCTTTTATTAGAAAAAAAGCAATACGTTCTGCACTCCGCTTGCCAATGCCAGGCAGTCTTGTCAAACCATCAAGCAATCCTCGGACTGGCTCTGGAGTTCCCTTAGAATCACGAAGTGACATTAATTATCATCCTTCTGGGTGTTCCTTACGTGCACAATTGTTCCATCAAACAAACCCCTCGCAGCTTTAACGAGCTCATCATCTTCAACTTCATCAAAAGAGGAATCCATTGCGACAGAAGGAATCCTCGGCCGTGACGCTTCAATGACGACATGAAATTTTGTGCCAATCTCTTTAGTCAACATCTGTTCCATTTTCTGACGCTGACCCAAAATATAATTTACTGAATCTTGTCCTGAGTCAGCGATTGACATGGTAAGTCGCTGATCTTCCAACGAAGAAAAAACTAAGTATTTTGTTATTCTTTTCAATCCTGGCGTTTTTGAAATAAGTGAATGCAGTAAATCCCAATTCACTTCAGGAGAAGAAGAAGATTCCGCTTCGTGCAGTTCAGCCATTGTCTCAACAAGTGGAGTGCGGCTAACTTGAGGCGCTATGCTTTTTTTTTTGATTTTGGCACCACTCGTATTTGGGGAAAGAACTGCTCCGGCTTCCGCAACCTCGCCTACAAGACATAACCGAGCAATCGTCGCGTCAAATAAAGCTCTTCCTGAACCGCCACGACGTACTTGTCTACCTGATGCATCACATAGTGCAATTAGATGCGTCATTGTCGCTTCATCAAAGCAATCACCAATACTAGAGACACTTTTTCGAGCATCGTCTGAAAGTTCAAGAATCTCTGTATCCATACCACACACTTTCGAAATAAGAGCATTTCGAAATGTCAACGCAACAACTTCAAGCACGCGGTCTAAAGAGATACCTGATGTTAGCAATGAATCAGCCGATTCAAATGCCCCTTGAATATCTTTATTTGAAACAGCATCACAAAGCTGAGATATCGATACTTGAGATGGAAGCCCTAACATTTCTTCCATATCGTCTACTTTAATTGTCTCTACACCTCCAGCAAGAAGTCGATCCAAAATTGACAATGCATCTCTCATTGACCCATTCCCAAGTCGTGCAACTTGCGCAACAACTTCTGGGTCGGCATCAATTTTTTCTTCACCTAAAATGTAGTTTAGATGCGCAGCTATTTTGGCAGAAGATATTGCCCTGAAGTCAAAACGCTGGCAACGACTCTGAATAGTTGCTGGCACCTTATGTGGCTCTGTAGTACAAAGGATGAACTTAACATGTGATGGTGGCTCTTCCATAGTTTTTAATAGAGCATTAAATGCTGGAGTTGTCAGCATATGCACTTCATCAATTATGTAAATACGATACTTGCAACGAGTTGGAGCCAAGCCAGATGCTGCAATTAAATCGCGTGCTTCTTGAACACCTCGATTAGAAGCACCATCTATTTCAATTACGTCCAAATCCTCTCCACGAAGAATTGCCTTACTAATTTCATCATTTTGTGCCAAACCATCTGATTTATTAAGTTCACGCGCGAATATACGTGCCATTGAAGTTTTGCCAACACCTCTAGTTCCAGAAAATAAATACGCATGCGCAGTTCTATCTGATTCGATTGCATTACGTAATGTTCGAGCAATTGGCTCTTGTCCAACGATATCTTCAAATGTCGAAGATCTGTAACGCCTTGCTAATACTGTGTAGCTCAATCTAGCCCTCCTAAGGGTAAAACAAAATCAGGAAGGGCGGCCGGGGACCCAAAGCTCGAGCGACACAACTTATGGCTGCTGCCGTCAAGCCCTGACCAGGTTCGCAGGACGTCCGACTATGAGGCCGACCGCCCTTCCTGCTTCAGAATATAGTCATGATACCATGTGTTAACAGTAATCGTCAGTATTTGAAAGGTACACTTCACACATGGATTCAGAGAAAATCACTCCATTACAAAGCGCTTTTTCGACAGAACAATCGAAAGAGCGAGCCACGAAGCGATTAGTCATTTTAACAATCCGACTTCTCTTCATTACATTTATGTTTGCTGCAGCAATTTTGCCATTCATTGCAGGACTTAACTCCACAAATCAACCTATTGATGAAGTTGTTATTGACCACCTTGGCCCATTAATTTCAACTATCGCTTTTGCAATCATCGTATTAGTGATTGATATCATCACTCCAAACAAAAGACTTTCTGCTGTACTTGGGGTCTATCTTGGATTAGTTGCTGGTCTCTTTGCTGCTCTAGCGGTAAGTCTACTCATCGATTTAATAGGCGACTCTTGGGGGCTCAAAAGTGGCGACATTGCTTTTCAATATTTAATACTTCTTAAATTAGTCTGTGGCATTACGCTCTGTTACTTTGCTATCAGCATTGTGTTCACTACAAAAGATAATCTTCGGTTGGTACTCCCATATATTGAATTTACAAAGAAAATTAGAGGCATCCGCCCGTTACTTGTTGACACCTCCATTTTAATTGATGGACGAATTGAGCAACTTGCAACTTCTAGTTTTATTGACGCGCCACTCATCATTCCCCAGTTTGTTGTTAATGAATTACATTCATTGTCTGACTCGCAAGACAAAACAAAGCGAGAACGCGGCCGTCGCGGGCTCAGCATTCTTGCAGTACTCCGAAATTCTTCTCAAATTGAAATTACTATTGAATCCTCAGAAACAACTGCAAATGGTGTTGACCGAGGGCTGCTTGAATTAGCAGAATCCTGTGGATATCGTGTGTTAACCACTGATTCAAATCTTCAACAAGTTGGACAAATCGAAGGCGTCACTGTACTCAATCTAAATGATCTCTCTAGCGCAGTTCGAATGCAAGCTGTCCCTGGGGCCGTTATGCAAATCGAAGTAGTCAGGGGTGGAGAATCGCCAAAACAAGGGGTTGGCTATCTTCCTGATGGCACTATGGTTGTTATTGAAGATGGCGGCGAGAGTATCGGCAAACACGTTATGATTGAAGTCACAAACTCACTTCAAACATCCGCAGGAAGAATGATTTTTGCGAACCTTGCAAAGTAATTTCAATTATTCCCATTCAATAGTTGCGGGCGGCTTAGAGCTTATGTCGTACACCACACGATTTACGCCACGCACTTCATTGATTATTCTGCTACTTATTGACCCAAGCACGTCATATGGTATTTTTGCCCAATCGGCGGTCATAAAGTCTTGGGTTTCAACTGCACGTATTGCAACTACTGACTCATAAGTTCGTCCATCACCCATGACACCAACACTCTGCACAGGAAGCAGAACTGCAAATACCTGATCAGTATTCCTATAGATATTCGCAGCAACTATTTCTTCTAACAAAATTTCATCACATTCACGAAGTACCGCAAGTTTAGGTTCTGTAATCTCACCTAAACATCGAACCGCTAATCCAGGACCAGGGAACGGGTGCCGCCAAATAATTCCATCTGGCAAGCCAAGAACTTCTCCTAGTTTTCGAACTTCATCTTTGAATAAATCTCGAAGAGGCTCTATCAGGTCAAATCCAAGCTCTTCTGGTAAGCCGCCAACGTTGTGATGCAGTTTTATATTCGCAGCTGCCCCACTGTAGCCATGTCCGGACTCAATTACGTCTGGATACAAAGTGCCCTGCGCCAAAAACTGTATTGGATGTTCTGATTCGCCCTGTATGTCAGCGGCGGACTCTTTGAATACTTCTATGAAACGATGCCCAATTTTCGTTCGTTTTTCTTGAGGGTCAACGATTTCTTGAAGATCATCGAGAAACTGCTTTGAAGCATCAACCACTCGCAAATTAATTTCAAAATGATCTTTAAAAGTTGCCTCAACATAGTCTCGCTCATTTTTTCTGAGCAACCCATTATCAACAAAGACACAAACTAATTGTTCGCCAATCGCTTCATGTAATAATGCGGCGACAACCGCTGAATCAACTCCCCCGCTTAATCCACATAGCACACGTCGATCTCCAACTTGTTCGCGGATAAGTTTACACTGCTCATTCTTAAAGTCTGACATTCGCCAGGTATCTTGCAGACCACAAATTTCATATAAAAAGTTACGGAGCAAATCAACCCCGTGTGGAGTATGTGTCACCTCAGGATGAAACTGAACCCCATAAAATTGTTTTTCGCTATTGGAAACCGCCGCCATCGGACATGTTGCGGTTGTTGCTAACACTTGAAAATCGTCACTGAGTTGGCCAACCTGATCCCCATGGCTCATCCAAACTGAAGTATCCTCAGGAATACCGCGAAGTAACCCCCCCGTTTGAATGACCTGAAGAGAGGCACGACCAAATTCACGAGCATGAGCTCCTTCAATGTTACATCCAAGCATAAGGCAGCCCACTTGCATTCCGTAACAGATTCCCAGAACTGGCACGTCAAGATCAAACAATCTATCATCACATCGTGGCGACTTCTTATCATTAACGCTGCATGGACCTCCTGAAAGTATAATTCCTGCCAAATTATGCTCCGCCAACTCTTCGATTGGGGTGTCTGGTGCCATCAAAAGGCTAAAAGCACCAGCTTCTCTGACCCTTCGAGCGATAAGTTGTGCATACTGGCTCCCAAAATCAAGAATAAGGATTGTTTCATGGCCTTTTTGAACAGAAGATGTTGATTTACCGTTTCTCATAAGAACATGGCAGAGTACCATGAATAGAACAAATGAGCACACGCCACTCGACATCAGAATGCACGATTGATTTCCCCACCTCCCCAGCATGGTTTCGCACGATTCGCAAACTCGTCACTTCTGCTGCCACGCAGAGTGGCTTTTCTAACCGAGAAGCAGGCCAGGTTTCTATGGCTGTCGATGAAGCATTAGGCAACATTTACAGGCATGGATATATGGGATCCACAGAAGGACGAGTGCGTTTTATGTATAAAACATTCACTTCTCCATCTCCTAAAATCTTAATTGAAATTGAAGATGACGCCATTCAAATTGACTCAGAACTTATTCGGTCTCGCGATTTAGAAGACGTCAAGCCAGGAGGCCTTGGCGTGCATTTAATACAAAGCGTTATGAATAATGCTACTTGGACCAAGAGACCAAAGGGAGGCATGAAACTCTCCATGTCAAAAACAGCAACAAATACACACAGCACTACCGTACAATCAACAAAACAATGATGGACAAACCGACTTTACAAATAGACATTGAAACTTTCGGAAGTTCTACCGTTCTTATTCCACTCGGCGATATAGATTTAAGCAAATCTAGTGACCTACGAACCGCCCTTCGCCCAATCATCGATGCGATCCCAGATAAAATTATTGTTGATTTGGCACATGTTCCGTACATGGATTCTTCGGGCATTGCAACACTAATCGAGGGATTACAGCTTTCAAAGAATTCGAACATCCGTTTTATGATTTGTTCACTTCAGGAAGGCGTACGTTCGATTATAGAACTCGCAAGACTCGATCAAATTTTTACAATCTCTGATTCAAGAGAAGACTCGCTTGCCAACTAATAAAGAAAAGCCATCCGAACCAAACACCTTGCTCCGAACCATTGAAGCATGGGGAAATATTTGGGTTCGTCTGTTTGAGTTTTTGGGTGGCATATTCGGTATTATTTTCGACGTAACACTGTGGCTCATTCGGTCCTTATTCCACAAAGATGTTCGTTTTGGCAAAGCAGCAACAGTTGGCCAAATTGTCAGAATAGGCGTGAGATCTATAGGAATTGTCTGCCTCGTTTGTGGGTCAATCGGACTAATACTCGCAGTTCAAATGGAGCCGCCACTTTCAACTTTTGGACAAACTGACAAAATAGCAAATATTGTTGGAGTTGCAATTCTTCGCGAACTTGGACCTTTGATTTCAGCCGTCGTACTTACAGGTTTTGCGGGCGCCGCAATTGCAGCAGAACTAGGAACTATGGTTGTCGGAGAAGAAATAGAAGCACTAGAAGCGCAAGCACTTAATCCAATTCGTTTTCTTGCATTACCTCGCGTTATTGCGACAACATTAAGCCTCGTCTTACTGACCATCATTGCAGATATAGTTGCCATTTTTGCGGCAGGGCTCGTTTCAATCGAACTACTTGGAGTTCCTTATGAACTCTACAAAGATAACACCCTCGAACAAGTTGCATTATCTGACTTCACTACTGGCTTGTTCAAAGCTGGCGTATTTGGTCTTATACTTGCTTCAATCGCGTGTTACAACGGCTTAAAAGTTAGCGGTGGCGCTGCGGGCGTAGGAAAAGCCACAACCGATACAGTTGTGCAGAGTGTTGTCTCCATTGTTATCGCAGACCTCATTTTTTCAACGATGTTTTATCAGATTGGATGGGTGTAAGCTTCGCCACGGCCCCAACCCTATCGTTTGATTCTAGAAAAATAACACTGGAAGAACCATCCTATTGACAGTCTGGTCGCTATTTTACTTCTGGGGCTTCAACATGATGACGTGTGCCGTTAGACCTGAATCATCTGCTGTCATATTCCACGCCATTGGTCCTAGTAAAGAAGAGACAGCGTCTGCGATTTTGGATTGTAATTCAGTGCCCTTTTCAAACTCTTCTCTCATTTCAGCTCCCATCTCTGGGTCGTATGCTTCCATTTCATCAAACATATCTTCATACATCGCTTCTGACATTGCTGTTTGTAATTCCATACTTTTCTTTAAATCAACATAGCCCCACGAAGAGACCTCCTCAGTTGAGAGCATAGAGAGTGCTTCATTTGAGTCAAACGAAACTTTGTTCCCCTTTGGATTAGCAATTACCCGTAGCGCATTCTCGACTGTGCTTGTTGTGCCGATGAACGCATACCCACCGCCTACTCCAAATGAGAACTCCATTGGATAAGGCACTGGCATTGGCATTGCATCTGAAAAATCAACTGTAAATAATTGATTTCCTAAAAAGTCACTTGGAGTTGCCCCCAACATTGGCAACGTTAAACTTAGTGCATTGCCAAACGCTTCTTCATCTGTACATTCAATTGCAAAAAGGTAACCGACGCTATTGGTATTAAGTGGCAATTCTCCCGTAGAGAAGGTGTGATACCTAGAGCCCAGAGGGTTAAAGAAGAGGTTGAAACCATTTTCCATATTCTCCATCTGCCCTGACATTTGCATTCCAAGGATTGGGCTACTCATTATTGTCTCTTTGATGAGAGGAGCGATTTTGGCTAATTCTATTTGACCTTGTGTGTAACTCAATGCGTCTGGCGAAACAAAGGAAGGCATTGGCTCGCTTGTTGCATTAGAACCAATTAAACCCAGCAAACCTGTGCGTCCATCATTCATAAGCGCTGTATAAGTTGCTTCAACAAATACCTCCGAGGAAGGCGAGATTTTTACAGATTCAGCGATGCCATCTACGTCACCAATTGCCGCTTTAATTGTTGGCAAAAACATCATGGACATCCCAGATGAATCCATTTGGATAATTGTATCTGCTAAGTTTGTGAGAATAACTGCTGCAAAAATATCACCATCTGTTCCACATGCATCAAGCAAAGATAAATAGTCAGAGTTACTTGCAAGTGTCTTCGTTTCTGGCTCCCCATCAATTGCAGAAAATGCTGAGGCAATCGCATCGGGTTCTGAACCAAAGAGCAAGTAACCGTCTGCGTATACAAAGTATGTACGGCTAAAGGCGTTTGGATCAATATTTAACTCTGGAGGAGGAGAAGCTGTCGCAGTTAAAACATCATGTTGAATCATCCAAACATCTCGTCCAGAGAGATTTACTGTTTCATATTCCACTTCAGATTTGGCGGCAAACTCTTCAAGTTTAGTTGAGAAAATGTCCTCATACAAAGAATCGTCTAGTTCAATCATTCCAAATAAACCAATTCCAACTGATCCAACTTCATAGTCTAAGACAGGGTATAACGCGAGACCAAAATTTCCAGTAGGTGGAGTCCATGTTTCTTTATCTATACCGAGTTGTTCAAGTACCTCAGTGTACTGAGCAGATTCGATAGGCCATGTGTCACTACCTACTTGCTCATTTATGGATGAAACTAGGTCGCACATTGTGCTGCAAACTCCAGATTCTTTTAATTGCGTTATTACTTTGCCAACGTTCGAAGTAGAAATAACTGCAATCGTAGTTTCTGGAACTACATCTTGGATTTGGACATCTGCGACGGCAAATGAAGTAGCGAATAATGGCGCAAGAATGAACATAATTTACTCCTATCGTTTCATGATTACATGGCATGAAACTTGTATATTCTAGTGGGAATCGTCGTTGCTGTCTTTCAATTGAGGTGCAACACCATTTTCTGAACGTGCTGGGGGCTTGTGGTAAAGATGCCCTGCGTTTGGGTTTTTTTCGTCATACGCAAACGCTTCACGATTTCGAATAAAATCTTTCACATACCGTGTCGGAATCGCAAAGTTCAATGACTCTGCAGCGGTGATTCCCATGTTAGTAATACCAACAACTTCGCCCTGACTATTAAAGAGCGGACCACCGGAGTTCCCTGGATTGATTGCCGCATCAGTTTGAATATATGTCAATCCATCAAAACTTCTTTGTTTTGTTGAGATTACTCCTTGACTCATTGATCTTTCAAGCCCAAGAGGATTACCAATTGCAAAAACAGTTTGACCTACTTCAATATTTTCTGATTGCTCCAATACAGAGAAGTCAAATGGTTCTTCATCAGGATGGGAAAGGCGCAATAGCGCCAAATCAAGATGATTATTAACTGCAATGATGACAACATCTTCGATTGTAGTCCGTTTTAAAGTCCCATCATCTTGTGGAATCCATACCGTTGCGCGAAGATCCGTTTCTCCCTGAATAACATGTGCATTTGTAATTGCGTAACCCTCTTCATTAAGCAAAACTCCTGATCCAAGTCCGCCTGGAGTTGAAACTTTGATAACTGATGCACCTACCATTTTCGCCTGTTCTCTTGGACTACGTTCTGGAAGTTGAACTGCCGTCCGAAAGAGACCGGAAGTATCAATATCTGATGATTCATCAGCTGTATCAGCAATATCAACTCGTTTAACTTGAGCCATTTCAACTTCAATAACTTCAGGCCCGATATCAACCCACAACTTGTTATCTGTTCTTTTGATGATTTCCCCGTGAACTTCACCACCGCTATTTAAGAGAACAATATCTGCTGAAGCGCCTCTTAAAATAAAACTAGTAACCAAAAATGCAAGAAATAATAATTTTGTGCTTTTTAACATGCAATTCACTCGACATATTATATCTTACGCTTATGCGTGATAGCATACCTATACTATTAATTCTTAGGAATAATTTCATGAACGTATCACGACACTGTATTTTTACACTTATTACTGCACTTACGATCCAATACACCGCAAGTGCTTTAGATGAGCCATCACTGGGCAACTACTTCGGCTTTGAAGAATTAGAAATAATTAAAATTGGCGATGACGCAGGACCAATGTATATTGGCGACATAAACAGCGACGGATTAATGGATATCCTTGTTGTTAATAACCGCAAAAGTCGTATCGATGTACTACTTCAAAAAGTTGGTGCTACACCTCAGGATGTCACCCCAGTTACTCGGGCAAATGAAATACCAGAGCATTGGCGTTTTAAAAATGAACGTATTATGGTTTCTCATAAAGTAGCCGCACTTGCCTTACATGATTTTAATAATGACGGGAGAACAGACGTCATCTATGCGGGGAATCCAAGCAACATTGTTTTCTTAGCACAAGAACCAGACGGCACATTTACCAAAACCCGTACTCATCGAGTAAAAAATTTGCGGGCAAACCGAAGCGCCTTTCAAATTGCAAATATTATTGGCGATGAATCACCCGAACTACTCACAATTGTGGAAGGAAATATTCAGTCCCTTCCACTTGATGGAGATTCCCTTGGCAAACCAATAATTTTTGCAACTGAAGATCAGATTGCTGCTTTTGAACTTGCTGACTATGACGGGAACGGCCTACCCGATATATCTGGGGTTGTCCATGACAGTCGTGAACCAGTTCGTTTATGGCTTTCTCAAATTACTGATGGCGAAAAGGTAATGGGGCCACAATTACGCTTCGAGATGCCCACATTACGTGAGTTTGTCTCCGTTACTCTCCCAAAAAAGAACGCTGCTCTGATGGCAGTTATTGAACGAGCTTCACGAAAAATAGTACTTTACGAAATTGCCCGAGAACAAATTAAAACGAGTGGCGACCGCGAAGCTTCAATTGAAGTTTATCCCTTTCTTGGCAAAGGATTACGAAAACATTTAATTATAGATGCTAACAATGATGGGTTGATGGACTTAATTGCAACCGACCCTTCTAGCAACACCGTTGTTGTCTACGAGCAAACAAGTGACAAAGGGCTCGCTGCAGGGATCTCATCGCCAACTCTTTCAGATGTTAGCTCCATAGCAACTGGCGATATAGATAAGGACGGAATAAATGAACTCTATGTTCTTAGTGAAGACGAAGGCGTTGTCGGCCGCTCACAACTGAATACATTACAACTTCCTTTCCCTAAACCAGTCCCATTCTCTTCTGGAAACACTCCAATTTCACTTTCCACAGTTCATCTAAATAATGAAATGAAAGTTGCTGTTATCTCAAAAGAAAAGAGGTCATATGTTATAGATCTCATCGATGCAAAAGGGAATAGCGAGACAATTGATCTTGGTGCATTGAGCAGAGGCCCCGATCAAATCCTTGGTTTTGACGCAGACCAAGATGGTCGCACCGACCTTCTTGTTCTAACTAGAGACAAGCCCATGAAACTTGTTCATGCAACTGATGACGGTTTTGATGTTCTTGATGACGACGAAATGGGGCAATTTGGACTCGTTCGCGAAGCATCTGAAATGAATATTACTATCTTTGATGTTGATAACGACAAGATTCCTGAACTTCTAATTGTAGATGACAACTATGTCAGGGCTGTTCGATATGAACCTCAGCCAGATGAAGGCGTGAGCCCTGGCTGGCAAGTCGTTACCCAAGTCAATTTAGAAGATGGAGCATCTGATCTAGTTTCAATTGCCGTAAATGAAAACAACTTGTATGTCGCAGATAGGGAAAACGAACGAATTGTTGTCATCAATAGCGATGACTCTCACGAATGGAAAGAAGGTGACAGTCTCTTTGTTCACGGATATGACTTCGGACCGATGTTCTGTGAAGACTTCACCGGAGATGGCACTCCAGACATTATTGCTATTAGCAATTCAGGGTTTGCAATTATCCAAATTGCCGGAGAGCGTATTGCGCTTCATGAATTGCAATCATGGAGAAGTGATAACGAACGTCGTGTTCAACACGAACTTGCAATAGGTGACGTAAACGCAGACGGATATAGTGACATGGTCTCACTGGATGCCGGAGAGCAGATGCTTGAAATATTTACATTTAGCCAAGATGGAAAAATGTTGTACGCAACTGGATTTAAAATCTATGAGTCAATGATTTTTTCTGGTGGCGAACCTAGAGAGTGGCAACCTAGTCAAGTTATCATTACGGACTTAACAAATGATGATAAAAATGACGTCTTACTTCTATCCCATGATCGTCTAATTTTGTACAAACAATAACGCAACGACGACTCTGTCTCTAGGTCTTTGCCGTCCGCCATCTGATGGTGGACACTAATTGCAACTAGATTCAGACACGTTCCGATATCTGAGTATAAGTTTGCCGATGTTGGCCGATGTAGTCACATCGAGGACGGATGAGACGATTGTCTTGCAAATACTCAAGACAATGTGCTGTCCACCCTGAAACTCGACTCATTGCAAAGAGTGGCGTGAATTGATCAAGATCAATGCCCAATGAAAAATAAGTTGTGGCAGAATAGAAATCAACATTTGGATAGATGCCCTTTGAGCCAACTTCACGATCCATCACCACTTCTATTTCATTACTTAAATTAAACAAATTCAAATTACCTGTGTCTTCTGCGATGCCTTTCGCAAATGTTTTTAAGTAAGTTGCTCGTGGGTCATACGACTTATAGACTCTGTGCCCAAAGCCCATCACTCGTTTCTTAGCGGACAATTTATCCATCACATATGATTCCGCATTTTCAATTTCACCGATATCTTGCAGCATAAGCATAACGCCCTGATTAGCACCGCCATGAAGTGGACCTTTGAGAGTTCCAATAGCGGTTGTAACGGCAGAATACATATCGCTTAGTGTAGAAATTGTGACAAGCGAGGCAAAAGTCGATGCATTAAAACCATGGTCAGCGTGAAGAATCAAACAAATATCCATTGCTCTAGCCATACGTTCTGTTGGTTTCTCACCAGTAAGCATGTATAAAAAGTTTTGAGCTATTGAGTACTGTTCATTTGGGCGGATAAGGTCTAATCCCTTACGGTGCCGATCGAAACCAGCGATGAAAGCTGGCATCTTTGCGAGCATCGCCATCGCTTTTCTAGCATTTGCTTCTTCATTTGAATCGTCTGCACCTGGATCGTGCAAAGATAGTGCAGAAGTTAAAGTTCTTAAAGCGTGCATTGGGCTTGCATCTCTCGGGAGCGAAACAATGAGGTCCCACATGCCTTCAGAAAGTTCGTAGTTACTGCGAATCTGAGCTGTAAAGTCAGCTAATTCTGTACGTGTAGGTAACCTTAGATTCCAAAGCAAGAAAGTAGTTTCCTCAAAAGTGCTATGGCGTGCAAGATCATCAATGTCGTAGCCAACATACTCAAGAATTCCCTTCTCTCCATCAATAAATGAAAGGGCTGATCGTGCAACGATTGTGTTCACTAGACCGATATCTGTATGCATTTCTTGCATAATAGCGCTCATTTTGAGCCTCCTGATTCTTGGCATCTGATTCGCGATATGAGCATTTTTCATATCTGCTTGTAAAATTTCATTTTAGCAAATTACGAGTGAAATCCAACCCTACAATGCCAAAATGCTCATACCAATTGGCACAACAATGGAACATAAGAAGCAGCCCTTTGTCACATATTGGATAATTGGGCTAAATATCCTCATTTTTGCCCTCCAATGGGCGGTAAATCGTACTGGTGGTATAGGGGCAGAAAATGAAGTAATTCGTTTCATTGCCCATTTAGAACTAGATGGGCAACTTTCAAAGTCTAATTTTCATAGTTGGACGCTTATTTCATATCAATTTTTACATAGTGGATGGATGCACATTCTCCTTAATATGATTTTTCTTCTCCCTTTTGGAAAGGCCGTCGAAGGACGAATGGGGCATATTGGGTTTGCATTATTTTATTTAGGATGCGGAGCAATTGGAGGCTATGTCCATACTCGACTCTATGATGCTCCCGTGATTGGTGCAAGCGGCTCGGTATGTGCAGTTGTTGCCGCCTTCATTGTGCTTGCTCCAAAGACTCATATCCATGTTCTTCTTATCTTCTTCATCATTGGAATCTACACTATCCCGAGCTTGCTCCTAGTTGGTTTTTTCATTTTACTTGACACATATGGGTTTCTTACAGATGTATTTGGCTCAAACAGCAAGGGCACTGCCTGGGTAGTCCACTTGGTTGGCTATGCAGGAGGATTCTTATTTACATTTTTAGCACTTTCATTAGGGATCATTAGTTCAAGCGAGTTTGATTTGAAACAAGTCGTGCGCCAATATTGCAGAAGACGTTCTTTACAAAAAGGAATTAAATCAGGCCCAGTTTTTATAAATAATTCAGATGATGCAGAAAATCCAGATTTTCAATTACGCACATTGATAGCTCAACAAGCTAGCAGTGGCGATACTGAAGAAGCAGCAAAAACTTACTTTGATTCTATTGAAACAAATCCATCCATTAAAATAGATACACGAACATACCACACACTTGGCTCTTCTTTATTGGAATTAAATAGAATTGAAGAAGGCGTACTTGTATTTGAACGTTACTTAAAACAATACAAAGAAGCGAAGGACCGTGGCGAAGTTGCCCTACTTCTTGCAGCGAAATACACAAGAAAATTAAATAACAAGAAACGAGCTTCAGAACTGCTCAAAATGTACGCCTCAGATTTTTCTGAACAACACCAAAAACTAGCCGCATCAATTCAGGAAGAAATAACAGCATGATTAGACACTTCTTAGATCAGAATTCAACAGTAACAAGTGTCAAAGTCTGTGGACTCTGTGACGAAGAGAATATTGACATTGCAGTTGCATCAGGCGCGAATGCCATTGGCTTTGTATTTGTTGAGGAGTCTCCTAGGTTTGTGGAACGACATCTTGCTGATCAATTTATGCTTCAACTTCCAGATGATGTCACTGGTGTAGCAGTGTTGCAAAATGCAACTTCACTTGAACCCTACACAACTTGGGGGGGATGGCTTCAGTTGTGTGGAGACGAAGATGAGCACACGGTAATCACAGCTCCTTGCCCTGTCATTAAAGCGTTGCAATGGAATAAGGATGAGATTCTTCGTTGGGACGGCTGCACAAACTTAGCAGCAATTCTCGTTGATGGATCTACTGGGGGGCTAGGAATATCTTTTGATGTCACTGAATTAGCAACACTGATTCCAACTCTTCAAACACCAATCATCATTGCTGGAGGACTTACACCTGAAACAGTTCAGGAAGTAATTACAAAAGCAAACCCTGCAGGAGTTGACGTCAGCAGTGGCGTCGAAAATTCACTTGGAATCAAAGACCCGGAAAAGATTTGTGCCTTCATACAAAAAGTGCAAGAAGCAAACTAAGTTAACTTTTCTTTCCTTTTCTCAACTAAAGTTATATCGCTAATAGAAAGAGAAGCATCAATTGCTTTCGTCATATCCCACAATGCCAGTGCCGCAACACTTACTGCCGACAATGCTTCCATCTCAATTCCTGTCCTGCCAGTCACAACAACTTTCGATGTGATTTTTAATCGACCAGAATCCACTCGTTCAAATGTCACTTCTACATGTTCAATGGGAAGCGGGTGGCATAAAGGAATAATGGTGTCACATAATTTTGCCGCTTGAATTCCAGCAATCCTTGCAACAGCGAGGCCTTCACCTTTTGGCAAATCTCCACAAAGTAGCGCGTCTATTGTTGTTTCTTTCGCATTAAAAAAACCTTCCGCTATTGCCGTACGAAGCATTGAGGGTTTTCCAGAAACGTCGACCATTGAAGCCTTTCCTTGTTCATCAAGATGTGTGAGATTATCATGCATGTTTTATTCCTTTGTGTACACAGTCCTGCCTGCAATAATTGTCATTGTCACAGATGGAATGGATTCTTTCCAGTCGCATCGCAGTGGATCTTGATCTAATACTGCAATGTCAGCAAATGCTCCAACTTGCAAATGCCCTCCCTGAGTTGAGCGAAGTGATTGCGCCCCAAAAGAAGTACTCGATGCAAGAGCTTCTTTAGCAGAAAGTCCCTGTTGGATAGCAATCTGCATAGATAATAGTGGGTTTGGCTGGGCAATTGGCCAATCAGAGCCAAAAGATAAGAGTCCACCTGCATCAACCATTCTTCTCCAGTTGTGCAACTGACTAAGTCGTTCACGTCCCAACGCCTTCATGCCAATTTTCATGTCTTCAATTTTATGGGTTGGCTGTACTCCAAACCACTTATTTGAAAGCGATGGCAAATCTTTTTCAGCAATACATTGCGCATGTTCAATTCGTGGGACAAGGGCTGGGTCAACATCTCGCAGAACATGCAATGCACGACCTAGAGCTTCATCGCCAATGGCGTGAAGAACTGGAGCATAACCAGCAGATGAAACTGTAAGAATCCAATCTGCGAGTTCATCTTGCAATGCATGCCCCGTCCAAACGCCCGCCCCATCTGCATCAAGCCAAGGCGAATACATTTTGGCAGTTCTCGAGCCAAGCGTCCCATCAAGGAATGTTTTAAACCCTGTGATTTTCAAAAAAGAATCTTGCTTCACCGAGTTACACGCTGCAATCATTTCACGTGTCGGCTCCTCAATACACATTGCCCGCATTCGCAGTAACTGACTCTCTTGCATAGGAACTAAAACGGAATCAATGTCTTTCTTTTTCTCCATTGTTCCAACAAATGTAATCCCACATGCATGCAATCCTTTAATAGCCTGCTTCGTTCGATTGATTTTAATTGATTTGGAAATATCAGGGATTAGTGGAGCAACTCCATTAAACAACGCGTCTTCAAAAACGAGACCTTCATCGATCCGATGACCGCCTTGCATTGTTTTTATATTATCTAAATTTAAACATTGAAGTAGTGCATCATTAACTACCGCGCAATGAAAGTCCGTTCGATAGAATAGCATTGGCAATTTAATATTTCTAGGAAACCACAAACGACTTGGCATTTCGCCAAGACATTGCTCCGACCAGCCAGAGCCAACTGCCCAGCCAGAAGAAAGTTCCGAGCTCGCCTTGTGACACAAGGACTCAAACTCTTTTTTTGAAGTACACTTCATCAAATCAACATCGCCACTTCCAGTTGCTCCAAGCACAAGATGCAAGTGAGAATCAACAAAACCAGGAACTGCACATTGACCTTGCAAATCAATGCATTTTGCTTGCTCAGGAGCAGGGATATCAATCGCTCGAACAATTCCATCACTAACAGTTAGAGAATGGCAATATTGACCTAGAAAAGGGTCTGTGATGATAATTCCGTTGCTTAGATGAAGTGTTCTGCTCATGTTGGTACCTTAACTGAACCGAATGGAAAAACAGCGTATCCTTTACATAGAAATATAGTCAACATGCTTAAATTATTACTCCTATGTATTCTTCACCTTGCCTTAATTGGCTGTGAATCATCAGAACCAAAGCCACCTCAACATCCAAACCCAAAGACAACCACGGATGTGCAAAAATCGGTAGTTGTACCTACCAATTCCTTCCTTGAAAAACAAACACAAAATATCGAAGATCGCATCGATAAATTTACTGATAAACCTCCACTTGATAAAACCTACATCACATTTGGAGAATATCATTCCAAAAAACCTGTCACTTGGGCTTGGGTACCGCCTAGATCACAATTAGTCACCGTTAATTATGTTGTACCAAGCACTAGGGCAAATGAACATGCTTTATTTTCAATCACGGAATTTCCAGATGGAGACAACGGCTATTTTGATGAGAATATTGCTCGTTGGAAAGCTCAATTTAGAAGCAACGACGGATCTCCTATGAAACCAAAGGTTGAATCTCTCACCACCAATAAAAAATATGATGCTTCAATCGTTGAGTTTGAAGGCGAATATATGGGAGCCGGCGCTGCATGGCATTTACAAAACCATTCCCTTCTTGTCGCAAACATTCGACTAAATGACTCTAACTGGCATTTCAAATTGCTTGGTTCTACAAATACTGTCAAAGCACATCGCAAAAGTTTTATTTCATTTCTTAAAGAGATATCAAAACTCCCGCCATCTCAAGAATAGCTCACTAGCAACACTGTTCGTTTTTTAATCAGGGTCTTAAGTTTAATTAGCTAAAAAGTTTGAGAGAAGGCGGGGCCCATCGAGAGTTAAAAAACTTTCAGGATGAAATTGTACGCCCTGCAATAAGGCCCCATCACCAGTCCATCGTATACCCATGCAGACACCGTCTTGAGTCCATGCATTTATCGTAAATTCGTCAGCAATTGTCTCTGAATCGACCACGAGAGAGTGGTATCGGGTTGCATAAAATGGGTTTGGGATCCCATTAAAAATTCCAGTACTGTCATGAAAAACTTCAGACGTTTTTCCGTGAACTGGCTTTGAGTACTCAACAACTTTCATCCCATGCAATATTGCAATTGCTTGGTGCCCGAGGCAAACACCTAGAATAGGAATCTTCCCCTTAAAATGATTGATGAGCTCCTGACTCACACCACTTTGCTCAGGACGGCAAGGTCCAGGAGAAATGAGCAGACTGCTGGGGCTCATATCAACCGCTTCTTCTAAAGTGATTTGATCATTCCGAACAACGTTCATTTCTCTTGAAATACCGGTCTGAATATCATGTTCACCTATTCGCTGAACAAGATTAAATGTAAATGAATCGTAGTTGTCAATAATCAGCAACATTGTGCTGAGTATACACCCCAAATTGCAGTTCGTTTAGATTACGCTGCTCGAGTCCCAGCAACGCCATCTTGAGTCACTAGGAAGAGGCTGCTTGAGATTGGGTAAGGCAATCTTTTATAGTCAAGCACAATACGACCCTGAAGTTTTTCAACAAATGAATCGGGCCCACAGGAAATCGCCATAAACATGTCTCGTGCAGGAGCTGCGACATAAAAATTACCCTTAAATTCAGGGGCAAGTTTCTGCCAAAGTGAACCTAGCAAAAGGCGAGCGGCATCGTATCCATCTTGCATATTGAAAATTGCAGCCCGACCACCCTCTTTACCTTCTACAATTTGCAGCTTCAGATTTGGCTGATATTTTGCCAAATTTTCTCGAGCGATCCGATCAAGCTCGTCAATATCAATACCCCAACGAATTATTTGCTCAATTGTGATACTTACAGTCATTCTTGGCATATCAATGACATACAGAATGACCGTATCATTCACAAATGGCAAATATGCAACTTGCTCAATATCTAACTGCTCAAAAATTGAAATTGGTTGAATTCGAGGCATAATGCGATCCACTGCAACAGATAGTGGCATAGGAATTTGTGAATAATTGTCTCCTTCGAGTAGTTGTTCGAGGAAATCTTCGACAATCTCAGTCCCGCGATTAGAATCAGCGAGAACCATTGAAGTCCGCAGAGTACGCGGTCCAGCTCAATACTTACCCTGGATGGCGCGATATGCGGGGGCGCTAGCCTTGCTGATCGGCCGCCCGGTCGATTTTCGGTGCGGTTTCG
>PVBE010987805.1_pt1 | contig 40535 bp, 39 predicted proteins | sample 1631181 | NCBI WGS metagenome assembly PVBE01 (sample SAMN08397723, study PRJNA350692) | Marine metagenome, whole genome shotgun sequencing project. | isolation source: water | place: Pacific Ocean | collected 2012-04 | reverse complement strand
TCCTGCTGACGAACTAGCAGGAGACAAAAGGAGTGATAGACGTGGCATTATTGAGTGTAATCAGGCGGTGGCGACACCGCGACAAAATCAGTATTCGACAGATCGCCAAGAGAACAGGACTTTCTCGTAATACTGTCCGTACATTGGACTTGTATGGATAAGGATTTGGTCGGGGCGGCCGGATTTGAACCGACGACCACTACACCCCCAGTGTAGTGCGCTACCAGACTGCGCTACGCCCCGATTTAGATTGTTTTCGAGAATTGAGATTTTACTAGTGTTTAACGTTGGGTGACTACTTCTTATTAAAAGCCAGATCCCACCAATGTAGTACGCTACCAGACTGCGCCTCGCTCCGTTGTAAATCATTTTCAAGAAGTGAGAGTTTACTTGTGTTTAAAGCTTGAGTAATTATTTCTTCTCAGCGGTGGGCTCTGAGATAAAGTTCACATTCGAGAATCGGTGTTTTACTCGTACCTGATGACTGGATACTACTTAAACGGGATAAGAATTTACGGAGGCCAGCTGTTACAAGCTGGCGATGACCTTTTCCAGATCGCGCACTAAGGTCTTGATTTCACCTGAATTCACGTTGGTTTTGGCCAATTCATCAGGATTATCACTCATCTTCTGTCGTGCTCCACCAATGGTATAGCCTTGCTCGTACAACAAGCTCTTGATCTGGCGTATTAATACTACGTCCTGGCGCTGATAGTAGCGACGATTGCCGCGTCGCTTCGTTGGTTTGAGTTGAGGGAACTCGGCTTCCCAGTAACGCAGAACATGGGGTTTAACCGCACATAATTCGCCAACCTCACCGATTGTAAAGTAGCGTTTTGGGGGTATTGGAGGTAATTCGTCGTTATTCTTCGGTTCCAGCATAGCCTTCTACTTTCGCCTTTAGTTTCTGCCCTGGCCTGAAAGTCACTACTCGCCTTGCTTTGATGGGGATTTCTTCACCGGTCTTGGGATTGCGGCCGGGCCGTTGTTTCTTGTCCCGGAGGTCAAAATTGCCATAACCAGACAATTTGACCGGCTCATTGCGTTCCAGGGACAAGCGGATTTCTTCGAAAAACTGCTCTACCACTTCCTTGGCTTCGCGCTTGTTCAGCCCCAACTCTTCGAAAAGGCGTTCAGCCATGTCGGCTTTGGTGAGTGCTCCGTCCGCCATAGTCAATTCCCCGGCTAATCCCGCAAATTTGCATTAAATTGTTCTTGTAGTGCGTTGACGCAGCAACTAATTATTGTATTTATCTCTTCGTCGCTAAGAGTGCGGGAAGGATGCTGCCACGTCAAGCCCAAAGCGATACTTTTTTTGCTTTTTGAGACCGCATCCCCTTGATAAACATCAAATATTCGTAAGTTAGTCAGGAATTCACCAGCCTGATCGCGGACTAAAGCCAGTATTGCATCGGCGGGGACGGACTCTTCGATGACGATTGCCAAATCGCGGCTGACTTCCGGGTATCGGGACAGTCTACCCGCCTTGGGCAGTTCGGCTTTCTGGACTTGTTCAAGCACGAGTTCAAAGAGAAAAATTTTGCCACTCAGATCCATTTCTCCAGAAATTGCAGGATGCAGCGCTCCGACGTGACCGATAGTGTGACCCGTTCCCGATTCTATTCGTGCACACTGGCCCGGGTGGAAGCAGCTAGTTTGCGCTGGAACATAGCGATGGTGTCGGGTGGTTTCACCGAGGTCGAGCAAGCTCTCAACATTGCCTTTTACATCATAAAAGTCATTCATCTCTTTGTTATTATTCCAGTTTTCTGGATATTTACTGCCTGAAATTATTCCAGAAATCATGCTGACTTGTTGGTAATCGCTCTCTTGTGAACTGAATACCAGCCCTGACTCGAACAGCCTGAGGCGTTCCTGTTGGCGATTGGCATTGTATTTCAGGGTACTCAACAGTCCCGGCAGAATACTGGTCCGCATCACTGCCATTTCCTCAGAAATGGGATTCTCCAGCCTCACCGGGCTTGCCTCCGGTCCACAGACCAATTCTGACAATGCCGGATCGATAAAGCTATAGGTCACCACTTCCTGATAACCCAGATCAACCAATTGATGTCTGATTCGAGACATGGATACCCGGGCTTCAGGCCTGGCGGCCAATGTCTGACTTCCGAAACCGCCGGTTTTCGGTATATTGTTATAACCATAAATCCTGGCAATCTCTTCAATCAGGTCTGCTTCTATGCTGACATCGAAGCGAAACGACGGGACTTCTACCAGTATGGACACCTCAGACTCACTGACAATCAAGAAACCGAGCCGAATGAGTATATCCATGACTTCGCTGTGGGCTATTTCAATCCCGAGTACTCGAGAAACAGTGCCCAGGTTCAATTCAACCTGAAGTGGAGCAGGCAGATTGCCAATGGCTTCCGTAATTGGTCCTGCTTCCCCACCGACTATTGCCAATAACAACTCGGTAGCTCGTTGCATTGCTCTATGTTGCAACTGGTAGTCAACGCCCCTTTCATAACGGTGTGACGCGTCGGTGTGCATACCGAAACGACGTGCTTTACCAGCGATCGCAAGTGGTGGGAAGAAGGCACATTCGAGAAACACGTCCATTGTTCCTTTTGTGACAGAGGTAGCCAGACCTCCCATAATGCCTGCTATGGCAACTGCCTTTTTCTCATCTGTAATGAGCAAGATGTCAGGTGTTAATGAAATTTCCCTGCCATCCAGCAGTGTAATTTTTTCGTTTTCAGTTGCCATGCGAACATCGATGTGACCTTCCAACTTGGAATAATCGAATGCGTGCATGGGTTGGCCGAGCTCCATCAATACATAGTTCGTGACATCTACAATCGGATCGATACTACGCAGCCCACAGCGACGCAGCTTCTCCTGCATCCACAATGGCGACTCAGAATTCAAGTTTATTCCCTTGATTACTCGACCCAGGTAACGCGGGCAGCCATCTTTGGCAGTAATGGTTATTGGGAACTCATCGGCAGCAGTCGATTCAAGCTGCGAAGACTCTGGCTGGCTAATATCTTGCCTGCAAAGAACTGCGACTTCCCTGGCGAGTCCCAGCATACCCAGGCAGTCGCCTCTATTGGGGGTCAGGTCCAACTCTATACTGATATCATCCAGTTGAAAGTATTCACGAATATCCTGACCAATTGTCGCATCGCCAGGTAACTCCAAAATTCCGGTCGAATTTTCTTCCAGGCCAAGTTCCTCTGCTGAACACAACATTCCCTGAGACTCCATTCCGCGGAGTTTTGCTAGTTTTATCTTGAAGGGCTTTGCATCTTTATCGTCAACTATTTCTGCACCAACCAGAGCAAAGGGTACCTTCAATCCTTTCCTCACGTTAGGTGCACCACAAACCACTTGATAGGATTTTTCACCATCGAAAACCTGGCACACGCTTAGCTTATCTGCATCGGGGTGTTGTTCCACGGCTTGAACTTCTGCAACGAGTATTCCTGAAAACTGTCGGGCGACGGCAGTCGAACCATCGACTTCGAGGCCAGCCATGGTCAGTTGATGCATTAATTCCTGGGTATCCATTTTTGGATCGACCCATTGTTTTAGCCAGTTTTCGCTGAAAATCATTTGATATTAAACGCGCTTTACACGATTCACTTTAATTGAATTGTTGGAGAAAACGAATATCGTTTTCAAAATAGGTGCGCAGATCGTCCACGCCATAACGCAACATAGCCAGCCTTTCCACTCCCATGCCAAAAGCAAAACCGTTGTATCGAGTTGTGTCGACTTTTGACATCTCCAATACCTTGGGATGTACCATTCCGCACCCCATAACTTCTAACCATCCGGTATGCCCACAGATACGACAGCCCTTCCCCTGGCAGCTCACACATCCCATATCCACTTCGGCCGAAGGTTCTGTAAAAGGAAAATAGGAAGGCCTGAAACGCACCGGCATTTCTGCCTCAAAGTAGGCGTGCAGGAAATCTTCGACCGTGCCTTTAAGATCGGCGAAGCTCACATCTTCATCCACAAGCAGACCTTCCACCTGGTGAAACATCGGCGTGTGAGTTAGATCAGAATCGCAACGATAGACTCGGCCAGGGCAGATCATCCTGAATGGTGGCTCGCCATTTTCCATGACATGCACCTGGACTGGGGATGTATGGGTTCTTAATACTGTGCCAGGACTCACATAGAATGTGTCATGCATCGCTCGTGCCGGGTGGTGAGCAGGAATGTTAAGCGCTTCAAAGTTGTGATACTCTTCTTCAATTTCAGGACCTTCGGCAACATCATAACCGGCAGTCTCGAAGATGGTGGTGATGCGCTCAATTGTAATCGTTATGGGGTGGAGGCCGCCTTTGCTTTGTCTACGCCCGGGCAACGTGACATCGATCTTCTCGTCTTGGAGCCTGGCATTCAGACTCTCAGCAACCAACACCCGCTTTCGTGCGCCGATTACAGTATGTAATTCGCGTTTGGCGTCGTTTATTTTCTCACCGGCTGTGGGTCTGTCTTCTACAGGGAGTTGACCCAGCGCCTTTAACTGGACCGTAAAACTTCCCTTTTTGCCCAGATATTGCACGCGCAATGACTCCAGCGAATTTAAGTCATTCGCTTCGTTTATTGCTTGTAGTGCCTCGGTAAGAAGGGAATCGGTATCAGCCATGAGCCGCTCCCGTGAAAAGTATTATGCTGCCAGACCAGCTTTGGCTTGATCTACTATCGCCGTAAACGCCGACTTATCAAACACAGCAAGATCCGCCAATACACGACGATCGATTTCGATGTTGGCTTTCTTAAGTCCGGCGATTAACTGGCTATAGGTCATGCCATTCTCGCGCGCCTGTGCGTTGATTCGAGTAATCCAAAGAGCGCGGAATACCCGTTTCTTGGCACGGCGATCACGATAAGCATACTGGCCAGCCTTGGTGACTGCCTGCTTGGCTACGCGAAATACCCGGCTACGTGCACCGTAATAACCTTTCGCTTCCTTCAGGACTTTTTTGTGGCGTCGATTAGCGACAACGCCCCGTTTTACTCGAGCCATAGTTTTTCTCCTTTCCTGTTCCGATTAGTTGTCGCGTAGCATTCGTTTGACAGCAGGCAAATCAGACGGATGAACCGCACTTGTGCCTCTCAGCTGTCGCTTACGCTTGGTAGTCATCTTGGTAAGGATATGACTCTTATACGCGCTCTTGCGCTTGAAACCGGAAGCGGTTTTTTTGAACCGTTTCGCGGCACCGCGATGGGTTTTTAGTTTTCCAACCATGCTTTACAAACTCCGCATTTGCTGCGCGATTGACGTTAGCGTCATCTAATGACCGTCTTCGCGCCTTCACTGCTAAGTGCAGTGGGATGTTTAATAATCCAACAACCAAAAAGGTCAGTGTCCATTAATCCAGTAGGATCAATGGACACTGACCCTTGCAATTATTGGTGCTTCTTAACCGGCGCCAGTACCATCACTATTTGCCGGCCTTCCATCTTGGGATCCTGTTCGACAGTGCCATATTCGGCAAGATCATCTCTGATCCTCTCAATAAGCTCCTGCCCAAGATGTTGATGGGCGAGTTCTCGACCGCGGAATCTAAGCGATACCTTGGTTTTGTCCCCATCTGTTAGGAAACGTATCAGGTTGCGTAGTTTTACCTGATAATCCCCTTCTTCCGTCCCTGGTCGAAATTTAATTTCTTTTACATGAATCCGTCGTTGCTTTTTCTTGCTCGCCGCTTTCTGCTTTTTCAGATCGAAGACATGTTTGCCATGATCCATGATCTTACAAACCACTGGGTCTGAATCCGGGGCTATCAGTACCAGATCCAGCTTGGCATCTGCCGCAGCCGTTCTGGCATCCTCAATAGATACTATTCCGACCTGCTCCCCTTCGGCTCCAACCAGGCGCACCTTGTCGGCTTCGATAAACTCATTGATTATCGGCTTTTTGCTACTACCCCTCATGATTTGCGCGGGCGCTCAATCCTCGACAACATATTATCCTCTTGTTTAGTCCGGATGCTCGGCACTCGGGCTGTTCTCACTTCGGCCAAATTGGGCAACATCCTGGCTTAAGTGCATACAAAAATCATCGAATGTCATCGCTCCCAGGTCTTCACCTCTGCGCTTGCGAACCGCCACTGTACCGGATTCAACTTCTTTATCTCCAACTACCAGGAGATAAGGAATCTTCTGTAAAGTGTGCTCGCGGATTTTAAAACCGATCTTCTCATTTCTCAAGTCCGCAGACACTCTAAACCCTTTGTTTTTCATGGATTCTTGCAATTTCTGGCAGTATTCGGACTGCTTGTCCGTGATATTGAGAATTACGGCCTGTTCTGGAGCCAACCAGGCCGGCATCGCGCCGCCAAATTGTTCAATAAGAACCCCGATAAATCGCTCAAACGAGCCCAAAACAGCCCGATGCAGCATGACCGGCGTTTTCCTGCTGCTGTCTTCGGCGACATACTGTGCACTGAGTGCACCGGGAGTGAAGAAATCGACCTGTATAGTGCCGCATTGCTGGATGCGCCCCATGCAGTCTTTTAACGAGTATTCGATCTTCGGCCCGTAAAATGCACCCTCGCCTGGAACCAGTTCCCAGGGCAGGCCAGTGGCATTTAACGCCTCTTTCAGCGCAGTTTCGGCCTGGTCCCATATCTCATCCGAGCCTACCCGTTTCTCAGGACGAGTGGACAGGCACAGAATAACCTCGTCGAAGCCAAAATCGCGATACACCGCAAACAGCAGCTCCATGAAATCTGCCACTTCTGACTGAATTTGCTGTTCTGTACAGAAAATATGCCCATCATCCTGGACGAAGCTGCGCACACGCATCAATCCATGCATGCTGCCAGAGGGTTCGTAGCGGTGACAGGAACCGAATTCTGCTAATCGCAGCGGCAAGTCTCGGTAACTCTTCAGCCCCTGGTTGAAAACCTGGATATGACAGGGGCAATTCATGGGCTTTATCGCGTACATCCGGTTGTCGGATTCGACGCTGAACATCTCTTCGGAAAACTTCGCGGCATGACCCGATTTTTCCCACAGGCTGTAATCAACCAATTGAGGTGTGTTGATTTCCAGATAGCCCTGGTCCTGCTGGACCTTTCTCATATAGCCCTGGATAGTCTGATACAGAGTCCAGCCCCTGGGGTGCCAGAATGCCATCCCGGGAGCTTCTTCCTGAAAATGGAACAGCCCGAGTTGCTTGCCCAGCTTGCGATGGTCACGTTTTTCCGCCTCTTCCAGGCGCTGCAGGTAGAGCTTGAGGTCTTTCTTCGATGCCCAGGCAGTGCCGTAGACACGCTGCAGCATTTCATTGTCCGCATCTCCGCGCCAATAGGCTCCTGCCACACTGGTAAGCTTGAATGCCTTGAATTTGCCAGTGCTGGGTACGTGGGGTCCCCGGCACAGATCGATAAACTCCCCCTGTTTGTAGAAGGACAGGTCTTCATTGCCGGGAATGGATTCGATGATTTCGACTTTGTAGGCCTCCCCCATATCCTTGAACATGGAGACGGCATCGGCGCGACTCATTATCGATCGCTCTACCTCGAGATCCTCCTTGACTATAGCCTCCATGGTTTTCTCGATGGCCGCTAGATCATCCGGGGTAAAGGGGCGTTCGAAGGCGAAGTCGTAGAAGAAGCCATCCTCGATTACCGGACCTATAGTCACCTGTGCCTTGGGAAACAGGCGTTGCACAGCCTGGGCCATCAAGTGAGCACAGGAATGCCTGAGTATGTTGATTCCGTCTTTATCGCGCTCCGTGACAATGGCGACTTCGGCGTCCTCGTCCACGGCATGGGATGTATCCACCAATACGCCACCGACTCGACCTGCCAGCGCCGCCTTGGCGAGCCCGGGTCCTATAGATTCGGCGATAGCGGCAACCGTAATCGGGGAGTCGAAATCTCGATTACTGCCGTCGGGTAAAGTTATCTGGGGCATTACACGTTCAACTAATTCTGGGAATAAATAGAATCCAAAGTGACCAGTATAGAGCCCTGGTTGCAGTTTGATCATCTAATGTCGGTTGTTAGTAATTCTATGGAATGGTAGGCACGACCAGATTCGAACTGGTGACCTCTACCATGTCAAGGTAGCGCTCTAACCAACTGAGCTACGCGCCTCCGATAGAAAAGCTTGGCGATTATACGGAATTCAGCGCCTCAGTGTCGATCGATTTTTGGTCATTTCGTGTATTTAAGTCATTGCTTTAACAGTTGATTCTTCAGCTCGGCAATCCTGTCGCGTGTGGCCGCTGCTGCTTCAAAAGCCAGGTCCCTGGCGTGATCGTACATCTCCTCTTCGAGCCTGCCTATTTCCTTTTGCATCGCCGTCGGATCGGTGAATTCCAGCCGTCCATAGGCTCCAGTTTTCTCGGCTATCATCCTGCCCCGCTGGCGGGTACGGGTGCCCGGTGCCGAGTAAGCGCCTTCCATTACATCCAGCACTTTCGTCTTTACTCCGATCGGAGTGATATTGTGAGTTGTGTTGAATTCCAACTGTGTATTGCGGCGCCGACTGGACTCATCGATGGCACGCTGCATGGAACCGGTGATGTTGTCGGCATACAAGATCGCCCTGCCATTGAGATTTCTCGCGGCTCGACCGATAGTCTGAATCAGGGATCGCTCTGAGCGCAGGAATCCTTCCTTGTCGGCATCGAATATCGCTACCAGTGAGACTTCGGGTATATCCAGCCCTTCACGCAACAGGTTGATGCCCACCAGCACGTCGAATTGGCCGAGTCTCAAATCTCTCAATATCTCCGAGCGTTCTACTGTTTCTATATCTGAATGCAGATAGCGAACTCGCACATCATGCTCAGCCAGATAGTCGGTGAGATCTTCCGCCATACGCTTGGTGAGTACGGTGACCAGCACCCGCTCCTGTAGCCCCGCGACCCTACGTACTTCCGATAACAAGTCATCCACCTGGGTAGAAGCAGGCCGAACTTCCAGTGCAGGATCCACCAGTCCGGTGGGTCGAACCACCTGTCTGACCTGCTGCCCTTCGTGATCATGCTCATAGGGACCTGGCGTTGCCGACACGAAGATGATTTGCGGAGTAAGCGCTTCCCATTCCTCGAATCGCAGAGGACGATTATCAAGCGCCGACGGCAGCCGAAATCCGTATTCCACCAGAGTTTCCTTGCGGGACCGATCGCCCTTATACATCGCACCCAACTGGGGAATCGAAACATGGGATTCATCGGCGATGACCAGTGCGTTATCCGGCAAGTAATCGTACAGAGTCGGTGGCGGTTCGCCGGACTCTCTACCAGAGAGGTAGCGGGAATAATTTTCAATACCGCTGCAATAGCCCAGTTCCTGAATCATTTCCAGGTCAAACTTGGTGCGTTGCTCCAGGCGCTGAGCCTCTACCAGACGATTGCTCTCGTTAAGGTGTTGCAAGCGGTCTTTCAATTCAGCTCTGATGTGATCGAGGGTTCCCAGCAGCGTCTCCCTGGAGGTGACATAGTGAGATTTAGGGAAAACAGTCAGGCGAGGCACCTCTTTAATCACGCTGCCTGTTAGCGGATCGAAATAGGAGAGTTTTTCTATTTCGTCATCGAAAAGCTCGATGCGAATCGCATTCCGCTCTGATTCTGCGGGGTAAATATCGATCACGTCGCCGCGCACCCGATAAGTGGCTCTTCTGAGCTCCATATCATTGCGCGTGTATTGCAGGTCGGTTAGCCGTTTGAGCAGATTTCGCTGATCTATCCGATCTCCACGATCGAGATGCACGACCATCTGCAGGTAGGCGCTAGGATCGCCCAGGCCATAAATTGCCGAGACCGTAGCTACCACCACGACATCGGAGCGTTCCAGCAATGCCTTGGTGGCTGACAGCCGCATCTGCTCTATATGATCATTAATGGAAGCATCTTTCTCGATATACAAGTCCGATGACGGCACGTAGGCCTCAGGTTGGTAATAGTCATAATAGGAGACGAAGTATTCGACACAATTGCCCGGGAAAAACTCCCGGAATTCCCCGTAGAGCTGGGCAGCCAGCGTCTTATTGGGTGCCATGACCAGGGTTGGCCGCTGCACCGTCTCGATGACATTGGCAATAGTAAATGTCTTGCCTGAGCCAGTGACTCCCAGCAGCGTTTGCACATGCAGGCCATCTTCCAGCCCTTCCACCAGCCGTGCGATTGCTTCAGGCTGGTCGCCGGCGGGCTCGAACCCGGAGTGAAGCTTAAAGCGCTTTTCCATGGTGATTTTTTGTACAGCACTGAACTATGATTCTGTGGGATAAAGTTGCCCCAATAGCCGGGAGCAATTGCAAACCTCTAAGGGTACACCAGAATTCAGGCCAAGGCGTAGAGACGGTTGACCAGATTGGGATTTCTCATTAGTATACGCGCGGCTTGCGACTCTAGCGGTTATACTCTCATCTCCAGTAGGTCGTATCTGTTGCCCAATAGCTCAATGGTAGAGTAGGTGACTGTTAATCACTTGGTTCCAAGTTCGAATCTTGGTTGGGCAGCCAAACAAAATACCCGTGTAGCCTAATAGTTACGCGGGTTTTTCCTTTCTGAATCTTTCGTCCTTCAATATTCCTGATTCGAGCCCAGCTTGGGCAGCCAATCCAATCCCGTACCTCTGTAGTGTAGTGTATTGCCAACCCGGGCACATTCACCTGTGGTTAAGTTCTGGCCAAATAATGTATAGTTGACGCCTCTTAATATCCGCATCGCCGAGGTGAGCATTTATGCGAGCACTAGTCATTGCCGCAATTCTAGCATTCAGCACCACGGGGCTGGCTCAGGAAAATCCTGTTGTCATCATGGAAACCTCCATGGGCACCATCAAGATTGAACTATGGGCAGACAAGGCCCCCATTAGTGTCGAGAATTTTCTGCGTTACACCGACGAGGGGCTCTACGACAGCTTGATATTCCATCGGGTAATTCCCGGCTTCATGGTGCAGGGCGGAGGCTTTTCTCCGGACATGATCCAGCTTTCCAGTTACGAGCCGATCAAGAATGAGGCTCGGGTAGATGTTCCTAATACTCGCGGAACGCTCGCCATGGCGCGCACCAGTGTCGTAGACAGCGCAACCAGTCAGTTTTTTATCAATCACGCCGACAACGGATTTCTAAATCACCAGGACGAAACGCCCGGCGGATTTGGCTACGCCGTGTTCGGCGAGGTCATTGAAGGCATGGAGGTTGTAGATGAAATTGCCCTGGTAGTAACAGGAAGTGTTAAGGGCTATGGAGATGTGCCGTTGGAACCGATAATAATCAATTCAGTTCGGCGTGAATGAAATTTCCGCAGCTGACCCTTCTATTCTTTGAATAGAGGAGTCACCTTCGCTTCAGATTCACCCTGGGGTTCATTCTCGACTGATTGAGAGAAGTAGACTTCCCATAGCGGATCACTGGTCTCTTCTTTCGGATCGAAACCATCAACCGCATCCATCAGCAAGGCGCGAATCTCGGGCAGATTGATCTGTTGGCAGGCAGCCTGCAATCGACCTAACAGCTTTTCCAATTTCTCCCAGTTCAGCATCTCCTCTTCGGCGCGCATAATCTTGGGATGCTCGGTACCGGTTACCGACTCGCCAATCAACAACTCTTCATAGAGTTTTTCACCGGGCCGTAGGCCCGTATATTCGATGGCAATATCGCCGCGGTATGAGTTTTCGTCTTTAACATCGTAGCCCATCAGGTGCACCATCTTCTTGGCCAGGTCTACGATACGAATAGGCTCATGCATGTCCAGCACGAACACATCACCCCCGGTCGCCATTGATCCAGCCTGGATCACCAACTGAGCGGCTTCCTGAACAGTCATGAAATATCGAGTTACTTCGGGGTGCGTTACGGTTACTGGCCCGCCAGTACTGATCTGTTTCCTGAACAGGGGAACCACTGATCCGGAGGAACCCAGTACATTCCCAAATCGAACCATACTGAACCTGGTAGCGCTATTGCGATGTGCAATAGCCTGCAGAACCTGCTCCGCAAAGCGTTTGGTGGCTCCCATAAAATTGGTTGGTCGTACTGCTTTATCGGTTGAAATCAATACAAAATTCTTGACCCTGTATTTCTCGGCAGCCTGTGCAGCGATCAAGGTGCCAAATATATTATTTTGGGCGCCTTCAACAATGTTCTTCTCAACCATTGGCACTTGTTTGTACGCCGCCACATGATAAACAGTATCGACAGCGAAGCTCTTTATGGCATTTTCCATTTGAGGTTTGTTACAAACAGAGCCCAGCAGGGCGATAATTTCGATCTTGTCGCCGTTTTCGATGCTGAGCAATTTTTCTCTGAGCTCACTCTCTATTTCATAGAGGCCATACTCGAAAGAATCTAGCAGAATTATCCGGGCAGGATTGATGCTGACTATCAATCTGCATAATTCCGAGCCAATGGAGCCTGCGGCCCCTGTGACCATTACAGCCTGGCAATTTATACATGCCCCCAGTAATTCTGGATTTGGCGGTACTATGTCACGGCCTAACAAATCTTCGATGTCGATATCGCGAACTTCATCAACACCCACTTTGCCCGACACCATGTCGAACAGGTCTGGGACAGTTTTTACATGCACCGGCAGGTGTTCGAGGCGATTGAGAATCTCTTTCCGTTCTGCATGGGTGGCGGATGGAATCGCCAACAAAATTTGCCTGACTGAAAAACTTTCAATGAGTTCATACAGTGAATTCGGGCTATGGACTCGAATGCCGTGTACGGTACTTCCCAGCATGTGGTGGCTATCATCGACAAAGGCTACCGGCAGATATTGATCACCATTCTGAAAAGCCACCACCAGTTGCATGCCCGAGCTGCCGGCTCCGTAGATAATTACCGGCTCTTTGGGACGGAAGTTCTGAATCAGGCTCTGTAGCAAGACTTTTGCCAGAAAACGGCTTCCCCCGATGAACAGCAGGGCAATCATCCAGAAGATTGGTAGAATTGAATAATCCGTCGATTCGGGAGTCAATGAAAAGAAATAAGAGGCTGCCAGGAAACAGGTGGCTACGGTGACACCCTGCAATAGTACGAAACCCGACTGCAGTCCCATATAGAGCACAATGGCTCGATACAGCCCAATTCGAACAAATACCAGAATGCTAAGCGCAGTAGCAATTGCCAGATAGAAATAAAATAGTGGGTCCAGCGCAAAAAAGTCTTTCCCCAACAGGATAAACGATAGAGGCAGTGCGACTACAATCATGATGCTGTCGGCTAGCATCATCAATATCTGCTTGATGGAGCGCGACAGTGGAATCGTATATAAGCGCATAAAGTTCCCTACCTAAATATTAGGCCTGACCATCGGTGAATAATGGCGGGCTATTCTCGCAATGATGCAACTTCAATCGACATGCCAGCTCTAAATTTTCCCGCCAACAGCGCCAATGGAAGTATTGCAATGACGGCCAAGTATACACCCAGTTGCGGCTGCTGGACTGAAATCCAGGCCAGCGGTGCCAACCAGAGACAATTAAACATTAGTATTGTTATCGTCACTTTGCCGTGACTCTTATACTGTCTGGCCGCATTTTGATAGGCATGGCAGGCATGGCCTTCGAACCACCTCTCCCCAGCCAGGTAACGCCGCGCCAGGGTATAGCTTGCATCGGTGATAAACACCGCCAGCAGAATTACCCAGGTCCACACCGTCATACTGCCGTGGTGCATCGAGAACAGAGCCAGTACCCCCAACGTGAATCCGATAAATCCGCTGCCCACGTCACCCATAAAGATCTTGGCAGGTGCCCAGTTCCACACCAGAAAACCGGCTCCGGCCGCCAGCAGCGTGCCTGACAATACGCCCAACACCTGATCTTCATTGCTTATAACGAACAGCAGGCAACTTAGGTTTACAAACAACAATTCACTACCTGCCAAGCCGTCAATACCGTCCATGAAGTTGTAGAGATTGAGTAGCCAAACCAGCGCAACTATGGCCAATCCATTGAGCAGCCATTGCACCTGCAGTGTCCAATCACCAATGCCGACCGGTGGAACATCACCCAGCCACCACACTGACCAGATAGCTGCTCCGAACTGCAGTGGTATTCGCCAACGCAGGTCGAGCGGGCTGAGATCATCGATCAAACCCACCACGGCAATGACTACGCCACCGCTTAGGGCCATATACTCGGCGAGTGGAATAACGCCTGCAACAAGATATTAAGATGCCAACAGTGCAAATAGGCAGACAATGACCAATCCTCCACCTACTGGAGTAGCTTGGGAGTGCGCGCTACGATCCACGGGTAAATCCATCATGCGTACGCGGGGTGCCAGGTTGCGGAGAACACCGGTTAACAACAATGATGCTAGAAAGAGTCCCGCAAATAACGCCAGTGTCGACATTGAGCAGCATTCGGTTTGTCGCTGTGAAGCTGGCTATTATAGCGGGTTTAATAGTTTTTCAGTAGAAAAAACAGGCACTTTCACGACATAGTAAAAGTGCCTTGTAGAACACAAAAAGTTTCAGTCCTGCTAATTGTTGACAATCACGATGCGATGCCGATTCTTCTCAACCGTCGCTTCGCCAATACCCTGCACCTCAATCAACTCATCGACCGATCGAAACTTTCCAAACATCTCCCTGTAGGCAACAATCTCCGTTGCCTTGACCATGCCGATCCTTTCAAGCGATTCCGCTATCGTGGTTGCATCCGCGCTATTGATATCCAGCTGAGACACCTGTTGGGTGGTATCAGCTGGGGTATCTGCCACCATGGCCAAAGGAGTGAAAGTCAAAAGCAAGGCGGTGAACACCGCCTTTATCCAGGCTAGTCTGCTCATAATGATTTCCTTATCGCTAATTGAACGACATCATTGTCGCTCGTCTGAGTCTAGCAGAGATCCTAGCTAACGCTAGCCACAGCGGAATTGAATTCAATTAGAGCATCATTCGGGGATTCGGCACGAGTAATGGGCCGCCCCACCACCAGATAGTTGCTGCCATTCTGGATAGCTTCCGCTGGACCGACAATCCGTTTCTGATCATCGGCAGCAACCTCGGCGCGGCGGATGCCTGGAGTGACCAGGCAGAAATCATCAGGTAGTTGAGCTCGCAGAAGGCGGGTCTCGGCGGCAGAGCACACCACACCGTCCAGTCCGGCATCCCGACTTAGAAATGCCAGTTTGCTCACTTGTTCTTCGGGATTGCTCACGATGCCGATTTGTTGCAAGTCTTCTTTTTCCAGACTGGTAAGCACCGTGACTCCGATTAACAGAGGTCGCCCGGAGTTCATGCCCTCCAGCGCCAGCCGCGCCTGCTCCATCATGGTGAGGCCGCCAGAGGCATGGACATTAAGCATCCATACTCCCAGTTCGGCGGCTACCTTGACGGCTCGTGCCACTGTATTCGGAATGTCATGAAATTTGAGATCCAGAAATACATCGAATCCGCTGGAGATGACTTCTCTCACCAATTTCGGCCCGCTAGCTGTAAATAGCTCCTTACCGATTTTCACGCGACACAGAGATGGGTCCAGCTGAGCTAAGAGGTTCTTAGCCTGCGCGGCTGTTTCAAAGTCCAGCGCGATGATAATTCTTTTCGTCACTTACAACGCTCCATTTGTTGTCCTGTCTACCAGACTTCAACTAGGACCCTCCCTCTTCCACTGTCTGATTACCGAATCAGGAAACACTCGCATCCACTATAGGCTTAATTTTGTCCCATTTCTGGCAACTTGGGCAGAGCCAATATAGACTGCGGGATTCGTAGCCACAATGGTTGCACTGATAGGACGGTTTCTTGCAGAGCAGATTGTTGACCATCTGCTGTAGTAAATTCAGATTGCTACTCACCTCGGTACCAGCCTTGGGGATTTGCAGTCGTAATAACTCAACCAGACCAATAAGCGAAGGCTTTTTCATCAGGTAGTCATTAAGAAACTCGATCGCCGCTTCATCCCCTTCCCGGCTCTTTACCAGGTCCGATAAGGCAAGAGCTACACTGACATCCGGTTCTTCAGGTAAGGAATTAGTCAGTAATTTCTCAAATTCCGGCAAATTTTGCAGTTGCTCATAACACTCCGCAAGTGGCCCTAGCACCTGGCTAACGAATTCAGGGTTATTAGTGCGAACCTTTATAAGATTTTTGATGGCCGATTTAAAGTTCCCAAGCCGTTGTTCAATCCTCGCCAGAATTAAGGAAGCCCTAACATTGCCCCGAACGAAACCGAATGCGCGTTTTATTTGCTCTCTTGCTTTGTTGTCATGGCCTTCATCCAATAACCTTTCGGCTAGCTCGCAACAATAATGTGCTGCTGCGGCTCGTAATTCCGACTCTCTCTTGTACGTAGAATTAGTCAGTAGCAGCTTGGAACAGCTAATGGCTTTTTCCCATTCTTTTTCAGTTTGATAAATGGTAATTAGATGTCGAAGCGCATCCCATTTTGAAGCCGAATCCTCGCTGAGCACTTCATTGAGCAGCCGTTCAGCTCTATCCAATAGTCCGGCAGAAATATAGTCGATTGACAGTTGTAATCTGGTCGAGTCAGAAAAGGATTTGCCCAATCCGGACCTTGCCAAAAGGGCCTGGTGTACCTCTATAGCTTTATCTACTTTGCCTCTGCGCCTCAGAAGAGCACCCAGAGCAAGGTGTGTTTCGATTGTGTCACTATTGATCTCAAGCGCCTTGATGAATGTATCGATAGCTTCATCGGGCTCGTCGTTCAATAAATAATTTAATCCCACGAAATAGTCTTCGAAAATATCTTTGCTATGCCGAGCTTTATGCGCACCACCTACCGCAGTTAGTCGGCCCAGGATCCAACCGGCTATAACTGCCGCCAAAAGTAAGAAATAAATTCCCAGACTTTCCATGGCTATTGGAGATCCTTGAGAGACATGGCCCGGAGTTGGCTAAGCTCTTGATTTGCTTTGGATAACTGCTTGTTCAATTTGCGAATCTCAGCCCTGGATTTCAAGCTACGAATAAGCCCCAGTCCCAGTAGCAGGCCGATCGCTCCACCGCTCACGAAGGCACCGACTATCCACACAGAAACGGGTTGCGCCGGCCATTGCCAGCTGCCGAAATTGATACTCACTGGTGTTGTATTGAAATAGGAAAATGAAATGCTGGCCACGAAAACCAGAGTCAGGAACAAACCGGATAGTAGACTGCCAATCTTATGCATTTGAGTTTTCCCAATACCTCTTTCTTATGAAAGACAAAGGGTTTCGGCGAGGCTTTAGTTCTCAGAATGAAAAACGGCATAACCGTGAAGGCTATGCCGCTTAATCTTCAAAGCCTTTGCTTAGATTTAGCTTAGAACCGCTGTTCAACCAACATACTGTTGTTGACACGATCACGCAATTCTTTTCCAGGTTTAAAATGTGGTACGTATTTACCACTTAAAGCAACTGGTGTTCCCGTTTTGGGATTTCGCCCGATACGCGGTACACGATAGTGCAGTGAGAAACTGCCAAATCCTCGTATTTCTATCCTACCGCCTTCAACCAATACCTGAGACATGTATTCAAGGATCGCTTTCACCGCCAATTCTACATCTTTCGATGACAGTTGGGTTTGCTTCCCCGCTATGCGATCTATAAGTTCAGATTTAGTCATAGTTATCCCCTGTACTCAAGCCGTCTTCACGAAATTTCGTGCTCTACGTATCCAGGTATTGCAAGCCTACCACAAAGTTTGGCTGTTTTTACAACCAACCCATACGGATTTACAGTTAAGCCGTGCGGATTAAACGATAGTCCGTTTAGTTTCACTGCTAACTTTTATCCATCTCCGCCTTAATCAGATCACCGATAGTCCCAGGTGATACGTCACCGGCTTCCTGGCTTTTATGCTCTTGAACAGCCGCCTTTTCGTTATCGATTGCAATGGCTTTAACGGAAAGGCTCAATACACGACTCTTACGGTCTACACTAACTATCTTGACCTCGATCTGTTCACCTTCTTTCAGCTCATTTCGAGCGTCCTCAACCTTGTCCCGGCTGATCTCTGAAGCACGCAACACGCCATCGACCCCTTCCTGCAAGGTGATCGTTGCAGACTTGGCATCGATAGCTGTTACGCTGCCCTTCACGATACTGCCTTTCTCAAATTCTGAAACATAGTTCATGAATGGGTCATCTTCCAACTGTTTAACGCCGAGAGAGATGCGTTCACGCTCCGGGTCGATCGACAAGATAACGGTTTCAATCTCATCCCCTTTCTTGTAATTGCGTACCGCTTCCTCTCCGGTTTCATCCCAGGAGATATCGGAAAGATGAACTAATCCATCGATATTGCCATCGAGTCCGATGAATATTCCAAAATCGGTAATAGACTTTATGCTGCCTGAAATCTTGTCGCCCTGCTTGAAATTCTCAGCAAAGCCATCCCAGGGATTCTGGAAACACTGCTTGATTCCCAGTGAAATACGGCGGCGTTCTTCATCGATGTCGAGCACCATAACATCCACTTCATCGCCGAGTTGAACCACTTTGGATGGATGGATATTCTTGTTGGTCCAATCCATCTCAGATACGTGCACGAGCCCTTCCACGCCCTCTTCCAGTTCGGCAAAGCAACCGTAGTCGGTCAGATTGGTAACCACAGCCTTGACCTGCGTTTTCTCCGGATAGCGCTGCTTGATAGCTACCCAGGGGTCTTCTCCGAGCTGCTTCAGTCCAAGCGAGACGCGATTTCTATCGCGATCATATTTCAATACTTTTACATCGATTTCATCGCTGACATTGACGATTTCGCTGGGATGCTTGATGCGCTTCCAGGACATATCGGTGATATGCAGCAGTCCATCGACACCACCCAGGTCCACGAAAGCCCCATAATCGGTGAGATTTTTGACGATGCCCTTGACCGACATGCCTTCCTGTAACTTATCCAGGAGGGCATCACGCTCTTCTGTACTGACGGATTCGAGCACCGCGCGACGGGACACCACCACGTTATTGCGCTTGCGATCCAACTTGATCAGTCTGAATTCGAGCAGTTGGCCTTCCAGGTGCAGGGTATCGCGTACTGGTCGCACATCGACCAGGGATCCAGGCAGGAAGGCACGGATGTTGTTCAAATCGACGGTGAAGCCACCTTTCACTTTGCCATTGATGACACCGGTAACGATATCGTTCTTCTCGTAGGCAGCCTCGAGCTCCATCCAGGATTCGGCGCGCTTGGCTTTCTCCCGGGATAGCCGGGTCTCGCCGAAGCCGTCTTCAACAGTCTCCAGGGCTACTTTGACTTCGTCGCCTACTAAGAGGGACAGTTTGCCCTGTTCGTCGAGGAATTCTATGCGGGCAATTACGCCTTCAGATTTGAGTCCGGCGTGGACTGTTACCCAGTCGGTGTCTATGTCGATCACGGTTCCGGTAACGATCGCACCGGGGGTCATATCTATCTCAATTAAACTCTGTTCAAACAGATCTGCAAAACTTTCACTCATTATAAAATCCAAATATATCAAATTGTTACAATAAATTTTAAAAGTATATTGTAACTAACCACAATCCAGCTGTTGCGGGGTTATTAACGGTAGCCTCAGGATCGCCAATACTGGTGATACAACCCTGAAACAGTTTCCTTCTCGAGAACTATCCGGCTAGTCGTGCCCTCGCCAGATCCATGACCTGCTCGACTACTTCGTCGATGCTCAGATCGTTTGTATCCAGGACTACGGCATCTTCAGCGGGTTTGAGTGGAGATATGGGACGTTGACTGTCGCGTAAATCCCGCTCTTTTAGGTCTCGCAAAAGGGCGGGCAGAATAGCATCAATACCCTTACCAATCAACTGCTTATATCGCCTTTGCGCTCGCTCTTCAGGACTTGCCGTAAGGAATATTTTAAGGCATGAATCGGGAAAAATGACGCTACCCATATCGCGTCCATCGGCGACCAGACCAGGTTCGCTACGAAAGGCCTGCTGCCGTGCGTGCAGGGCCTCGCGGGCAGCAGGAATCGCCCCCACTCTGGAAGCCAGTTCACTGCCTGTATCAGTGCGGATCTGCAGGCTGACATCTTGTCCGTCAAGCCAGACCGAGCCAGGTCCGGATTTGCCAAATTCTATTTCTAACTGCTGCGCCAGTTCCGCCAGTCGCCCATGGTTTTCCAGGTCTACTCCGTTTTTGACCGCCGCAATACCCAGCACCCGATAGAGTGCGCCGCTGTCGAGTAAGCCAAACCCGAGTTGATCCGCGACTCTTGCCGCTACCGTGCCCTTGCCAGATCCAGAGGGGCCATCGATGGCGATGACAGGGACTGTGCTCATATCAGCTAACAGCCCGCTCAGTCAGCCTGATGCCGGCTTGTCTGGCTAAATCCACGAAACCTGGAAAAGAAGTCGCCACATTGGCACAGTTGTTTACAGTGATTGTTGCTGTGGCCTGCAAGCCTGCTATCGCAAACGCCATGGCTATACGATGATCACCCCGACTGTCGACCTCTCCGCCGCCGAGCGGTCCACCGACTATGCGGATGCCATCCTCGAAGGTTTCCGACTCGATACCCATCGTCGTTAAACCCGTTGCCATAGCATCGATGCGGTCACTTTCTTTCACTCGTAATTCTGCGGCGCCTCGCAGCAGAGTCTCACCTTCGGCGCAACTCGCTGCGATGAAAATTGCAGGAAACTCATCGATTGCCAGTGGAATCTGATCCTCGGGAATCACGATGCCCCGTAAGCGTCGATAATGAATTGCCAGGTCGGCGACTGGTTCACCTCCAACTTCGCGCTCATTGCTCAGCTCGATGTCCGCGCCCATCGCACGCAGGATATTGATGATGCCGCTACGAGTTGGATTTATCCCGACATGCTGCAAGCATAATGATGAACCGGGGGAAATTGCAGCCGCGACCATTAAGAATGCTGCCGATGAGATATCTCCAGGGATATCGATATCGATAGCTGTGAGCATTTGCCCACCCGTCAGGCTAATCCGCTGCCGTTTGTCATCACTGTGCAACGAGTAACCAAATCCACTCAACATGCGTTCCGTGTGATCTCGACAAACCGCCGGCTCAGAAACAGCGGTTTCTCCTTCGGCATAGAGGCCTGCCAGCAACAGGCAGGATTTTACCTGGGCGCTCGCCATGGGCATGGCGTAGTCGATGCCCTTCAGGGAGGCTCCACGGATACGCAGCGGTGACCTTCCCTCCGAATCAGTATCGATGGCTGCCCCCATTTCCTGCAAGGGACCGGCAACCCTCTGCATGGGTCTGGCGGAGAGTGATTCGTCGCCAATTAACTCACTATCAAAACTCTGTGCGGCAAGCAAGCCGGTTAACAGCCGCATTGAAGTTCCGGAATTGCCAAGGTAAAGAGGGTTACGTGGCGCCTTTAGCCCATGTTTACCAACCCCGAAAATTGTCAGCTCACCGTTTTCCGGGCCGATAATAGTCACTCCCATTTCCCGGAAGGCTGCAACAGTGTTAATCGCGTCTTCTCCCTCTAAAAATCCCCGAACTCGCGTAACCCCATTGGCAATAGCACCGAGTATAACTGAACGATGGGAGATGGATTTATCTCCGGGCACTCTCAGATTTCCACAGATCCAACCGCCAGGTTCGATGACGAACTGAGTGTCCCTCTCTTCGATCGCCATTGCGTTAGAAGATTCAAAGTAGCGCTTCAGGAAGTTGTCCCGTGCAGTCTTCGCCTCAGAGAAGAGTTTCATTAACGGGGCATGCTCTTGATGATCGATAAGCTCTCTGAGTTTATGCAGATTCTGGATATAGGTATCTAGTACATGAACGATGGCGCTGCTATTGCTCACGAATATATCCGACCACATTTTTGCGTCACTCGAGGCGAGTCGGCTGAAATCCGCAAATCCGCCCGCCGCGTAGCGAAAGATATCTTCGCTCTGCTCCTGTTTGGCCAGGGCATCGACCAGAGCATAGGCCAAAAGATGGGGTAAATGGCTGGTGGCAGCGAGTACAGCATCGTGCCGATCCAGATTCATCCCCAACACACTGCAACCCAGCTCTCGCCACAGCTCGTTAACAAGTGCTACCGCCTCCGGATTAGTATCACTTTGGGGAGTCAAGATGACATTGCGATCAGAGAAGAGGTCGGCTCTCGAGGCGCTAAAACCACTCTTTTCAGAACCCGCAATCGGGTGGCCCGGTACAAAGCGGGCCACGAATTCAGGCTCCAGCTTATTGACACTCTCCAGTATGGCTGACTTCACACTCGCCACGTCGGTAACGACGGCGTCCTGCCTCACACAGGCAGCGATTTCTGGAATCATTGCCACGGTGGTCATTGGTGGTAGAGCCAGTATGACAATATCCGCTGCAGCGGCCAGTTCAGCCAGGGTGCCACTACGATCAATCACGGCCTGCGCTGAAGCCTCTGCCAATGCCTCTGTGTCTGTGTCCACGGCGGCTATAGGCTGATCTGGATTGGCCCGCTTCAGGCCGCGCGCAATGCTGCCCCCGATTAATCCGAGACCTACTATAAGCACTGTCTTGTCAGAAATTATTGTCACTTTTTTTACCAGTGAATCAGCCAGACGCTACCGGGTAAGAGCCCAGTATTTTGATTTCCGCCGTACAGGACTCCAGCCTGCCGAACAATTGGCGAATAGTTTCGTCTTTACTATGCCCTTCGAAATCGATGAAGAATACGTAAGCCCAGGCTTCTTTTTTAGAGGGCCGTGTCTCTATCTTAGTAAGACTCACCTGTAGATTTTCAAATGGCTCCAAAATTCTAAACAATGCTCCAGGACGATTTTCGGTGTAGATCAAAATGCTGGTCTTGTCGCTTCCGGTCGGTTCAGTACCGCCTCTGGCAAGCACTAAAAAACGAGTGCTGTTGTGCTGTTGATCCTGAATCAGGGCGTGCTTGATGCTTAGACCGTAATTCTTAGCGGCAGTTGCTCCTGCGATCGCCGCGATAGTGCAATCATCGCCTGCCAGCTTCGCCGCCTCAGCATTGCTGGCACATTCGATGAGTTCAATTCCAGGATAATTCTGCTGTATCCAATTGCGGCACTGTGCCAGGGATTGTTTGTGGGAGGCGATGGCGACTATCTGCTTGAGACTCCCGGCACCGGCGATCATCAAGTTTTGTTCTACTGCCACGATTTCTTCACCGAGAATTTTCAGCGACGAATCGATGAGGCAGTCCTGGGTATTATTAATCGCACCCTCGGTGGAATTTTCTACGGGCACCACGCCGTAATCCGCTGCTGCCGTTTCCACCGCAACAAAGACATCGTCAATGCTTGCACAATCATACAAGTCACATCCGCTTCCGAAATGATTCTGTACGGCAACTTCTGAAAAGGTTCCAGGCGGCCCCAGGTAGGCGATTTTTAGTGGATTACTCAAGGTAGTTCCCGTGCAAGACAAGTCTATTTTGGAGAATCGGTCAGTACACTATCAGATCACTGATGGTTGTGCTCGAAGAGTTATTCAGGCGTTTCGGCGTCCCCATTGGTCTCAACTTCAGCCGGGTCTACGGGCTCATCTACCTGTTCCAGGCCCACCATTTTTTCCCCTTCTTTCAGCCGGATCAGTCTCACACCCTGAGTATTTCTTCCCTGCACCGAGACTTCCTCGACACGGGTACGTACCAGAGTACCCTTGTCGGAGATCAACATGATTTCATCGCTGTCGGAAACCTGGACCGCGCCGACCACCGCACCATTACGGTCGCTGGTCTGCATTCCGATCACACCCTGGCCGCCACGACCATAGACCGGGAAATCTTCTACATTGGTGCGTTTTCCGTAGCCGTTCTCACTGACCGACAGAATCTGTTTGTTATCTTCAGGGATGATGAGTGCAATCATTCTGTACTCAGCCGCCATCTTGATACCGCGCACGCCACGGGCCGTTCGGCCCATTGGCCTTACATCACCTTCTGCGAATCGAATGGTCTTGCCGCTGCTGCTAACTAACATGACATCTCGACTTCCATCGGTGATAGCCGTGCCTATAAGTTCATCGTCTTCATCCAGTTCTATTGCCCGTAGCCCTGCGCTGCGCTGACGCGCAAAATTGGTCAGGGCTGTTTTCTTGACCGTACCCTGGGAAGTAGCCATGAAGACAAAGTGGTCATCGGTATACTCCGTCACCGGCAACATGCTGGTTATTCGTTCGCCTTCTTCCAGCGGTAGAATATTGATTATGGGTTTTCCTCTGGAAGTTCGGCTCGCCACGGGAATCAGGAATACCTTCAGCCAGTAAACCTTTCCCATACTGCTGAAACACAGAAGTGTATCATGGGTGTTGGCGATCAATAGATGCTCGACAAAATCCTCATCTTTCACAGCGGCCGCCGCTTTGCCGATACCGCCTCTGCGCTGCGCCGTGTAATCATCCAGAGGTTGTGTCTTGGCGTAGCCACTCTGGGAAATTGTAACTACCCGGTCCTCTTCTGATATCAGATCTTCCATAGTAAGATCTTGTTGAGAACCGACGATCTCGGTTTTCCGGTCGTCACCGTATTCTTTTTGAATCTGTTCCAGTTCTTCACGAACGACACTAAGAAGACGTGGCTGATGCTCGAGAATATCGAGGTAACCGGCAATCTGCTTCAGAAGCTCCTGGTAGTCATTGATTAGTTTTTCATGTTCTAGTCCAGTCAATCGATGCAGGCGCAACTCGAGAATGGCCTGGGCCTGTTCCGGGGACAGGAAATATTCCATCTCCTTCAAGCCGTAGCTCGGGTCGAGATCATCGGGACGACAGGCATCAGCACCAACTTCCCCCAGCATCTCCAACACACTATCGGATTTCCAGGACCGTGCCAGGAGTTTCTCTTTAGCCTCGGCGGAGTTCGGAGAACTCTTAATCAACTCGATCACCGCGTCGATATTGGCAAGAGCCACCGCCAGGCCTTCCAGAACATGCCCCCGCTCCCTGGCTTTTCGAAGTAGATAAGTCGTTCGACGAGAGACAACTTCACGACGATGTCGAATAAACGCATCGAGAACTTCTTTAAGATTGAGCAATCTCGGCTGCCCATCAACCAGTGCCACCATGTTGATGCCAAATACAGATTGCATCTGCGTCTGTGCATACAGATTGTTGAGTACCACGTCTCCTATTTCGCCTTTGCGTAACTCGATGACAACTCGCAACCCATCCTTGTCCGATTCATCGCGTAACTCGGTAATGCCTTCGATCTTCTTCTCTTTTACTAATTCAGCGATCTTCTCGATCAGCTTGGATTTATTGAGCTGATAAGGAATCTCCGTAACGATAATGCTTTGCTTGCCAGACTTTTCGTTTTCAATTATCTCAGCCTTGGCACGCACATAGATGCGTCCTCTCCCGGTTCGATAGGCCTGCACAATACCTGCTTTGCCGTTAATGATTCCGGCAGTTGGAAAATCGGGCCCCTGGATGTACTCCATTAATCTATCGACCTCAAGCTGAGGGTCGTCCAGTAAGGCAATTGCCCCGCTTATTACTTCATTTAGATTGTGTGGCGGGATATTAGTGGCCATGCCTACTGCTATACCCGAAGACCCGTTCACCAGCAGGTTCGGCGCCTGGGTGGGCAATACGTCCGGGATATCCTCAGTGCCATCGTAGTTCGGCGAGAAATCCACAGTTTCCTTGTCGAGATCAGCCAGCAGATCGTGGGCAATCTTGGCCATGCGTATCTCGGTGTAGCGCATCGCTGCCGCAGCATCGCCATCTATCGAACCGAAATTGCCCTGTCCATCGACTAATGGGTAGCGCAAAGAAAAACTCTGTGCCATACGCACTATCGTGTCATATACGGCGGTGTCGCCATGGGGGTGATACTTACCGATGACATCACCAACGACGCGAGCCGACTTCTTGTATGGCTTGTTGTAGTCGTTGGAGAGCACACTCATGGCAAACAACACGCGACGATGCACCGGTTTCAGCCCGTCTCTCACGTCTGGCAGAGCACGCCCTACGATGACACTCATCGCATAGGCAAGGTAGGATTCACGCATTTCACTTTCTAATGCGACAGGCAGAACCTGCTTGGCAAACTCAGACATAAACTAGCTTTTTCCTAAAAGATTGGGGAGTAGAACGAGGCCGACATAGGCCAGCTTTTCCCTGAAAAATTGAGGCGGTTGAGCTGAGTCGACATGGACTAGCTTTTTCCTAATAGATTGAGGCGGTAAAGCGGAGTCGACTGCGCAACAATTTGTTGTGAATTCCTTGAACGAATAACTATGATCCATCAATTAATTTAGCAGCTGATTAGGCGTATTTCTTGCACTCTCGGTGATTAAATATTGGTCCGAGAATCGGCCCTGGATGAGGGGGCTTATAATGTTGCAAATCGATCGTGAATTAGCACCAAAATGACCACTTTCTGAAAGGCCAGATTGTAACATGAATCCACCGTGAGAAGACACTCTTCCAGGCTTTTTTAGCACCAAAAAAGCCCTTATGTTTCAATATGTTCCATCACATTTGCCGAGCAAGATAAAGGGGCGCTATTTTAAGGATTTGAGGGTATAATCGCGACCCTGCCGGGCGGCTGATTTCGACCCGGTGTGACCCCATGCAGGCTGTCTGAAAGGCCCGGAACGGCGATTTACAGAGAAGCAAAAGAGAATAACAAGAGAAGTAAATTTGAACACTAAAACCCCACTCGAAGCAGACTTGCTCATTCACGCCAAATGGACACTTCCCATGGTCCCTGCAGGGCTTGTTCTGGATGACCATTCAATTGCAGTTAAAGACAAAAAAATTATAGCCGTGTGTGGCACTGCACAGGCCCGGAAAACTATACGTGCTACACAGACCATCGAGCTACCTCAGCACGTTCTCATCCCAGGTCTGGTTAATGCCCATGGCCATGCGCCGATGGCTCTGTTCAGGGGTGTAGCCGATGACATGCCACTAAAACAGTGGCTGGAAGAGCACATCTGGCCATTGGAAGGCAAACTGGTCGACCGACAGTTCGTTCACGAGGGCGCCAGCCTGGCAATCGCCGAGATGATAAGTGGGGGAATTACCTGTTTTGCCGACATGTATTTCTATCCTGGTGAAGTGGCAAAGGCGGCGCTGGATGCACATATACGTGTTCAGCTGGCCAGCCCTATCCTGGATTTTCCAACCGTATGGGCACAAGATGCCGATGAGTACATCCTCAAGGCAACTCAATTGCACGATGATTTTCGTAGCAGTGACTTGATCTATACCGCATTCGGACCTCACGCGCCCTATACAGTCTCTGATGCTCCCCTGCAAAAACTCGCCATGCTGGCAGAAGAACTGGACGTACCGATCCATATGCATGTGCATGAAACGGCACAGGAAGTGGCAGACGCCGTGGCAGAAGATGGCAGGCGCCCACTACAACGACTCAATCAGCTGGGATTAATCACGCCACGCTTACTGTGTGTGCATGCAACCCAGCTGCTGGATGCAGAAATGGACCTGCTTAATGAACAGGGAGCGAGTGTCATTCACTGCCCAGAATCCAATCTGAAGTTAGCCAGCGGTTTTTGTGAGGTGGCAAAATTGCTAGGAAAGTCAGTCAACGTTGCGCTGGGTACTGATGGCGCCGCCAGCAATAATGACCTGGACCTGTTTTCCGAAATGCGCACGGCGGCATTGGTGGCCAAGGCTGTCGCAGACGATGCCAGCGCTGTGCCAGCACAACAGGTATTGGAGATGGCTACCATTAACGGTGCGAAGGCACTGGGAATAGAGCATCTAATCGGCAGTATTGAGATCGGCAAATTCGCCGATATCGCAGCAGTAAATCTCGATGAATTGAATACGGCCCCACAAAACAATCCCCAGTCACACCTGGTCTATGCTGCCAAATCATCCCAAGTGTCCCACGTCTGGTGCGGTGGTGTGGCAATACTGGAAGAGGGTAATCTACAGACACTGGATAGCGCACTACTGCATACCACAGCGCGATCCTGGCAGTCGAAAATTGCTGACTCAGAGCAATAGAGAAAATAATGGAAAACGTCGACGAACTGGAAATCAAGAAATTCGAATCTCTCGCTGCGCGCTGGTGGGATCCCGATAGCGAATTCAGGCCGCTGCATGAGATAAATCCACTACGACTGAATTACATCAGCCAGCAGGTGAACCTGGCGGGAAAGCATGTTCTCGATATTGGCTGTGGCGGCGGCATTCTTGCTGAGGCTATGGTGCACCATGGTGCGAAGGTGACGGCGATCGATCTCGCCGAAGCGTCATTGTCAGTCGCCAGATTGCACCAACTGGAGAGCGGGCTCGATATTGACTATCTTAACTCATCCGCAGAACAGCTGGCCGCCAAAAGCAAACATAAGTTTGATGTCATTACCTGCCTGGAAATGCTCGAACACGTACCCAATCCCGCATCGGTTATAGAGGCGTGCGCCAGACTGATAAAGCCTGGCGGACTGGTGTTTTTCTCAACCATCAATCGCAACCCAAAATCCTATCTGTTCGCGATATTGGGAGCCGAGTATCTGCTCAAACTGCTGCCCAAGGGCACTCACGACTATGGTAAATTTATCAAGCCATCAGAACTGGCTCTGTGGGGCCGAGCCTGTAACTTGCAGCTGACAGATCAAATAGGCATAGGATACAACCCATTGAATCGCCGCTATGCTCTGGAAAGCAACATAGACGTGAACTATATTGCCTGTTACAGCAAACCCGAGTAGCAATCATGTCGCTGCGAACTTCCATAGAATGCGTGTTATTTGACCTGGACGGCACATTAGTCGATACGGCACCAGACTTTGTCTTAGTCGTAAACCGGCTTCTAGCTGAGCATGACAAACTGCCCATTGATACTGAACTGGTTTATCAGACAGTTTCCGATGGAGCCAGAGCCCTGGTGAAACTCGCTTTTGACATTACCGAAGAGCACGAATCGTTTGCTGAACTGAGTCAGCGGCTATTGGGTTTATATTATGAGCAACTACAAGACACGCAGGCCTTGCTCTACCCTGGCATGGGAGACCTGTTGAGCAAGCTCGATGATGCTGAGATTGGCTGGGGCATAGTGACCAATAAACCTCAGAAGTACTCCACGGTGTTACTGGAAAAGCTAAACCTCTTATCGCGTTGCAAATCGCTGGTCTGCCCAGAACATGTAGTGAATCGCAAGCCACATCCGGAACCTATCCTGTTAGCCTGCCAGCAACTGGGTTGTTCTACAGAGCGCACGGTGTACATTGGAGACCATATTCGTGATATCCAGGCAGCGAAGAATGCCGATGTCATCGCCATCGCAGCAGCATATGGATATCTTGCCACTGATGCCAAGGCTGAGGAGTGGTATGCCGATTTTATCTTGCACTCAGCCGATCAAACCGAATCCCTACTCAACTTACTGAAATTCGCTTAAGCGATGTTTGACTATCTAGCTCCAGCAGATCTCTTGGAAGGCAAATCCATTCTCATTACCGGCGCCAGCGATGGCATCGGCAGAGCCTGTGCGACCTGCTTCGCCAATCACGGCGCCACGGTGATCCTGCTGGGGCGTTCCCAGGGCAAGCTGGAAGCGGTGTATGATGAAATTGAGAAACAACAGCCAGGAAAAGTAATCATTCATCCCCTGGATTTTGCTACGGCACAAGCGGATGACTACAGGGTACTCGCAGACTCCCTGGGACAACAAATCGGCAGCCTGGATGGCTTACTGCACAACGCTGCTCTGTTAGGCGCCAGAAATCCAATCGAATTTTATCCAGATCAGGATTGGCAACAGCTGATGCAGGTGAATGTCAATGCCGCCTTCTCTCTGACCAAGGCATTATTGCCCGCGCTTAGCAACTCGGTGGACGCACGGTTACTGTTTACTTCTTCCAGTGTAGGACGGGTCGGACGCGCCTATTGGGGCGCCTATGCGGTTTCAAAATTTGCCGTGGAAGGACTGATGCAAACACTTGCTGATGAGCTGGTCAACACCTCCTCCATTCGCGTCAATAGTCTGAATCCGGGTGGTACTCGTACCGCCATGCGACGCTCGGCGTATCCAGCGGAAGACCCGCAAACACAACCCACTGCCGAGTCCCTCATGCCGGTCTATCTGTACCTGTTAAGCCCTGCAGCACAAACCATTCACGGGCAGGCGTTGAATGCGCGAGACTTCGACCCCACAACCGTGATGTCAGACTAGCCCGGTTGTTTCACCAGATTCCGTAGCGAGGGCGTTCCAGGGTGCGCGATCTGTGGAGTTCGCGGTCGCTCCTGCGCATCCCTGCGCTCGCGGCATACCGTTCATCCTGAACATAACTGAGAAGCGCGTAGGCGTACTCGTGCAGTACGTTGAGCGCGGTGAAGGAGTGAACTCTGCAAAGAGCGTGCCCTGGGGCGGCGACATGCATGGACGCATTAATGCCGCGAGCGCAGGGATGCGCAGGAGCGGCCGCAGTAGGAATTTGGTCTTGCTGTAAACAAGAGTGGTGAAATATCCAGGCTTAAGCACTCGGCCTTCCGTTATCACTTATCCGGGGTTTACAAGCTTCAGCAGTTTGTCTATTTCATGCCTGGATAGCTCACGGAATTGGCCTCTGGTAACAGTACTCGGGATAAAAATGGGACCGAAACGCACTCGCTTCAATCGGCTCACCTTCAATCCCTGCGACTCCCATAATCTGCGGACTTCCCGGTTTCTGCCTTCCATGAGCACGACGTGATACCACTGATTGATTCCTTCACCGGCATAGAATTGTACATCAGTAAAGCGGCATAAGTGATCGTCGATGATTATGCCTTCGTGCATGCGCTGAAGCATATCGGGAGTCACTTCCCCCATAACTCGTACCGCGTACTCACGTTCAACTTGCGAACTGGGGTGGCTTAGTCGGTTGGCAAGCTCTCCGTCGGTGGTAAACAACAACAAACCACTGGTATTGATATCCAGCCGGCCTATAGACACCCAACGGCCGTGCTTGATCGGTGGCAGCTTATCGAAAACCGTGGGTCTCCCTTGCGGATCTTTGCGCGTACAGATCTCATCTTCGGGCTTGTTATAGAGCAGCACACGCTGCTCCCCACGAATTTTTCCCTGAGGTGAGAGCTTCTTGCCGTCGACAAGGACTTTATCCGACTCTTCGACACGTTCTCCTACTACAGCAACCTTGCCATTGACCTTGACTCGACCCGCGGCGATCCAACCTTCAATTTCGCGGCGCGAACCAAAACCCGCTCTAGCCAGAACCTTTTGTAATTTCTCAGACATGAATTCAGCTTATGGTGTACGCGTGTAGATAGCCATGCTTACCTGTCGAAGTCTTCCTCGTCGTCAACATCGGGCGCTTCACTGTCGTGGTCTGCCTCGAGGTCTCCGTCAGAACTGGGCTCGGGATTGTCAGAGTTTTCATGGTTTTCTGGCTGAGCCCACTGATTCTGTTCAGCAGCTTCCTCTGGCGCGGTGGATTGTGGCTCTTCTGGCTCGTGTGGAAATTCTTCAGTCTGTTCTTCTAATACAGTTCCATCGTCGTGTTGACCGAGTTCAGTTACAGCGAATTCTCCAGCCAATACCGAATCACCCGCTTCTCCCTCTGTGTCCTGTTCTTGTTGCTCATCTTCGCCCAACTCGTCGTCCAAGGTCTGCAACTCTTCTGGCAAGCCCATCTTCAAGATTTCATCGAGCGGTTTCTTGGAGAGCTCTACGGCTTCTTCTTCTGCGAGCATCTCAGCATCTTCAGTTGCGCTCAATTCATAACTGTTCTCGCCGACTACCTCCTCTGGCAACTCGAGAATTCGTCGGCCTGCCAGATCATCTTCAAGGTCGAGTTCCTGTTCTGACTTGCCCAGATCCTTGATTTCCGAAAGCGGAGGCAAATCCTGCAGATTCTTCAGGTTGAAGTAATCGAGAAATTGCCGGGTGGTAGCGAACATTGCCGGCCGACCGGGCACGTCCCGATGACCCACTACACGCACCCATTCCCGATCTAACAGGGTTCGAATGATATTGGGGCTCACCCCGACCCCCCTGATTTCTTCGATGTCACCGCGGGTAATAGGCTGCCGGTAGGCAATCAGTGAGAGCGTCTCCAGTAACGCACGAGTGTAACGAGGTGGCCTCTCTTCCCATAGCTTGGCAATCCACTCGCTCAGCTCCTGCTTAACCTGAAAACGAAAACCCGAGGCGACCTCCTTTAATTCGAATCCGCAATCGTCGCATTCTGCCGAGATTGCTTGCATTACAGCTTTCAGCTCTTTTCGATCCGGTCGTTCATGTTTGCTGAACACCTGAGCGATGTTGTCCAGCGAAAGCGGCCTGCCGGCGGCCAACAGTAGGCCTTCGACGACCATCTTAACCTTGTTATCTACATCGCTCATTGGCTCGCCACCCTGGCTCGTACGCTTCAAATTCTGGATTTCAAATGGATCGGTCCGAATGGATCCGTCTGCACCATTTCAATCAATGAATCTTTCATCAACTCCATTACTGCCAGAAAGGTCACTACCACACCTAGCCGACCTTCTTCTTTTACCAGCAGTGATACCAGCGGAACGAACTTGTGCTCAGAGATGCGCACTAGTATTTCCGACATTTTCTCTCGAGTGGAGAGGGTCTCCATCTGGATATGGTGATGCTCAAACATATCTGCCCGACGCAGCACGCCAGCCAGCGAAATGAGAATATCCTGCAACGCGACATCCGGATCTGGTGTAATTCGCTCAATCTGGGGCAGTGCGGCATTGGCCCGGTAGAAATTCCGGTCCATGCGAGGCAAGGCATTGAGATCCTCTGCCGCTTGCTTGTAACGCTCGTACTCCTGCAAGCGGCGAATGAGCTGCATACGCGGATCGCCTTCTTCGCTGTCCTCCTCTTCCTGCCTTGGCAACAGAATGCGCGACTTGATTTCCGCCAGCATGGCAGCCATTACCAGATACTCTGCAGCGAGTTCGAACTGACTGGCCTGCATCAATTCCACATAGGCCATGTATTGATCGGTGATATCTGCGACTTTGATCTCGAGGATATCGATGTTTTGCCGCTTGATCAGATACAGCAACAGGTCCAGAGGGCCTTCAAATGCTTCGAGGAAAATCTCCAGCGCGTCCGGTGGAATATACAGATCCTTTGGCATCTCGGTGATGGCCTCACCAGCGACAAAGGCAAAAGGTAATTCCTGTTGCTCAGGGGTGTTCGGGTCGTTTTCTTGGGGGGTACTCGGAATCCCTTGTGGTTCAAGGTTTTCCGTTTCAGTCTCGGTACCGGTAGTCGTCAATCTGCTGGTCTGCTCGATTCTTCTAATGGAGTGTTTGTTTGTAACGCGTTGGGCGAAATTTTACCTCACTTTTTCGAAAAGCTCACGCATGGAAGTGATTATCACCAACCTACCAGGCCCATCGCCGAACGCACTTCATGCAGCGTTTCCCGGGCGGTTTCTCTGGCTGTCTCGCCACCTTCGACAATTATCGATCTGACCAGGTCTGAATCTTTCTCATATTGCTGTGCTTGCTTCTGAATTGGTTCCAGTTCACTCACGATAGCATCGATGACCGGTTTCTTGCATTCCAGACAGCCGATGCCAGCACTCTTACAACCCTCGACAACCCATTCTCGGGTCTCGTCAGTGGAGTACGTTGCATGCAGTTGCCACACCGGGCACTTGGCTGGATCTCCGGGATCGGTCAATCTCACCCGCGCCGGGTCAGTTGGCATCGTGCTAATCTTCTTCTGCACGTCTTCCAGCGGTTCCCGCAAGCAAATGGTATTGTCATAGGACTTGGACATCTTCTGTCCATCGAGTCCAGGCATCTTGGACGCCGGAGTGAGTAGTGCTTGGGGCTCTGCCAATATCATCTTGCCACCGCCTTCGAGATAACCAAACAGGCGCTCCCGATCGCCTATCGATATGTTTTGCTGCTCCGTCAGCAACGCCTGAGCCTTTTCCAGAGCCTCATGATCACCCTGCTCTTGGTAGGCAGTACGCAGGTTCGAATAGAGGCGCGCTGCCTTCTTGCCCATCTTGCCCACGGCTGCCTCGGCATTTGCTTCGAATCCAGGTTCTCTGCCATACATATGATTGAAGCGCCTGGCGACTTCACGGGTTAGTTCGACGTGGGCGACCTGATCGGCTCCCACGGGAACGAAACCGGCCCGATAGATGAGAATATCTGCAGCCTGTAACAGGGGGTAGCCGAGAAATCCGTAGGTATCCAAATCCCGTTCCTGCAGCTTTTCCTGTTGATCCTTGTAGCTGGGAACTCGCTCCAACCAGCCCAGTGGAATCAGCATGGAAAGCAATAGGTGCAGTTCGGCATGCTCAGGAATTTTCGATTGCACGAATAATGCGGCAGAACCGGGATTCACCCCCACCGCCAGCCAATCGATAACCATGTCGATAATATTGTCTTCGATGATAGTGGGATCACCGTAATGGGTGGTGAGTGCATGCCAATCGGCTACGAAGAAGAAACAATCGTACTCGTGTTGTAATTTAACCCAGTTATTGAGTACTCCGTGCAGATGACCCAGATGCAATCGTCCGGTAGGACGCATCCCCGACAATACTCGCTGCTGCGAATCCACTGTAGACAATTCACTCTCCCTCGGTGCTCAGCGCCAGTTTCCACGCTGAACATTGAAAATCATAGTACTGGAAATCACTGCCCTGCAAATTATACCCTGTCATTAGAGAAATGGTTCAGGATCTCCTTTACCCACTCTCAAAACTTCTGGCACGCCCTCGACCAGATCGACCATGGTGGTCGGCTCCAGGCCGCAGGCGCCCCCGTCAATAATGAGATCAACCTGCTTGCCTATTTTCAGGCGCATCTCATAGGCGTCAAACAGTTGCTCTTCCTCGCCCGGCAGATTCAGGCTGGTACTCATGATTGGCTCACCCAGTGCAGCCAGAATCGCCTGGGCAATGGCGTTGTCAGGCACTCTTAGCCCAATGGTCTTTCGCTTCGGGTGCATCAGCCGCCGCGGCACTTCCGGTGTCGCCTTCAAAATAAATGTGTAGGGCGCGGGAGTGTAAGCCTTGAGAATTCGATAGGCACTATTGTGGACCCTGGCGTAAAGCGATAGTGAAGAGAGGTCGGCACAGATCAAGGTAAAATTGTGTTTCGAATCCAATTGCCGAATGCGGCGAATTCGCTCCAACGCTGACTTGTCCCCAATATGACAGCCCAGTGCGTAGCCGGAGTCGGTTGGATAGACGATTACCCCGCCGTTCAGCAGCACTTCCACTGCCTGCTTAATCACCCGCGCATCCGGATTCTTCGGATGCACCTGAAGAAAATCTGTCATGTTTTTTGGGTCTACCTGAACTCTTCTACTAAACTCAGACACAAGGCTTGCCAAAAGCAGCCTTCTGACGAAAGGCATCGCGCACGGCGACGACCATAAAAAATCGAGAGTGATTCTATTACAAAAGACGTTGTGCAGGTACTAAGGACCCTCTGATCAATTCAATGGCTACTCTTGCTTACAGCAAAACCGTTCTACAGGAGTCTGCCCTGTGCTGCTGCAAGGCCCAATCTCAGGGAATGGGCGTCGTCCTTGGCAGGCGCGACAACGCCGCAACGCTGCGCGCCAGGTCCTGTCCGGCGGGGCAACGCTCAAACCAAAGCACTTTCTTGACAGGTCGGCGCATGCCTGCGAAAGTGCGCCTTGACAACGGAACCGGCTTCCTGGAATCAATGTATTCAAGACAATGAAGCAATTTATCGACTATATACCCCTGCTGGTATTCTTTACTGTTTGGGCGATGGATGAACGACTCATCACTGTGGCGGGCTACGAGCACGGCGTGGGCGGTATATTCAGCGCTGCTGAATTTTTGTTGGGCGCATCGATACTCGTCTATGGATCGCTATTTTTGTTCCAGAAACGGCTCGACAAATTTCAGTGGATCACCCTGGTAGCCATAGTGCTATTTTGTACACCGACCATAATTTTCAGGAACACTGTCTTTCTCAAATGGAAGGCTCCCATAGTTAACTGGATATTCGCCAGCATCTTTATCGCATCACGGTTCTTCGGTGATAAGCCGGCGATCGAACACATGATGGGACATGCAGTTAACGCCCCGAAAGAATTGTGGCATAAACTGAATACGATCTGGATTTATTACTTCATGATCCTCGGTGCGGTGAATCTAGCTGTCGCGTTCACCCTAAGTGAAGCGTTATGGATTCAATTCAAGGTTTTTGGAAACCTGATTCTGACTTTTATTTTTGTGCTCGGACAAATGCCCCTGCTTGCCAAATACATCGAGGTCGAAGACGAAGAACCGGCCGAATCAGCCAACGAAGAGTCTGTCTGACACTATAGAGGGTCCCTTTTATCTACTACGCCATAATGAGTGAAGACGTGGAAGACAGCCTGGGTAAGCGACAATCTGCCAGATCGGCACACCTGGATAGACTCAATAGCCTGGCAGACCAGAAACGCCTGATGGTGGCAGGTCCACACCCGTCAACCGATAGCCCGGAGCCCGGCGATGCCGGATTCAGTGGCAGCCTGGTGATTGCCGAATTCGACTCTCTGGAACAGACCCAGGCCTGGGCCGATGCCGATCCGTATGTCGCGGCGGGTGTCTATCAGAATGTCAGGGTTAAACCCTTCAAGCGGGTTTTGTAATCCGCCAACTATTTTTCCACGCCTAGTAACGCCGCTTTCAAATCTGGAAACGCGGCATCCAGAATCTGATTCCATGCTTGTAGTTGAGCTTGTTTGCGCCTGAATAATGCGCTGGGATCCCCTTCGATAGTTATCGATTCGATCACGTCTCTACGGCGGAGCTGGTTCACGACATTCTGACCCTGTACGACCCTGCCAAACACCGAATGCAGCCCATCCAGATGGGGAGTCGCCAGATGAGTGAGAAAAAATTGGCTGCCATCGGTGCCGGGTCCCGAATTAGCCATGGAGATTATTCCCGGTTGGTTATGCTTGAGAATTATCTCCCCAGTAAATTGGTAACCGGGTCCGCCAGCGCCTGTGCCCAGTGGATCACCTCCTTGTACCATGAAGTTGCGCTCCACGCGGTGGAAGGTGAGGCCGTCATAGAACCCGCGCGTAACCAGATTTACAAAATTAGCCACTGTAGTCGGCGCCGCTCTCTCATTCAACTGGACACGTATCGATCCTTTCGACGTTTCGATCAACGCCGTCAGGCCCTGTGCCGAAACAAACACAGGCGACCCAAGCAACAGGATCATCAGAAGCAAGCTGCGCAGTATTAATATTGATCTTCTCATGGGTATTACTCTCAATCGGGTCCCTAGATACTGTATTCTATAATCACCGGTGCGTGATCTGAAAAATTCTGCTCAGTATAAATCTCGGTTGAAACCACTTTATTCTGTAATCCCGGCGTAACCACATGATAGTCCAGACGCCATCCCACGTTATTAGCCCTGGCCTGTCCCCGGTAAGACCACCAGGAGTATTGCTCAGCTTCCCGGTTAACTTCCCGGAACGCGTCGATAAAGCCAACATCGTCATAGAGTTGATCGAGCCACTGACGTTCCTCAGGCAGGAAGCCGGAGTTCTTCTGATTCGGCTTCCAGTTCTTCAGATCGATTTCCTTGTGACAAATATTCCAATCGCCGCAGATTATGTATTCCCTGTCCTGCTTTCTTAGACTCTTCATGTGTTGCATGTATTCTTCCATGAAAGAATATTTTCTAGCCTGCCTCTCTTCACCTGACGATCCAGAGGGCAAATAAAGCGAAACAATGGACACCCCATCGAAGTCAGCCTGCAGATAGCGGCCTTCCGTGTCGGCTATCTCGAACCCTAATCCTCTACTGACTTTTTGCGGTTCCTGGCGACAGTATAGCGCTGTACCGGAATAGCCTTTTTTTACTGCATCGTAGTAATGACAGTGAAACTTCTGTGGCTGAAACACCGGATCAGTCAGTTGATCAAGCTGTGCTTTGGTTTCCTGCAGACAGACCACGTCTACATCACAGCTGTCGAGCCAGTCGAAGAATCCTTTTCTGGCTGCGGCCCGAATGCCATTACAGTTAAACGTCATGACGCGCATTGCTTGATCCTGTGAAATTATTCAAGCGAGCAATTCTATCCGTTGCACGCCTTTCACACTAGGCTGGGGTGACATGCTGCTTTCAAGGCTGTTCTCGATGAGCTTACTGGCGACATCATGGAGTGGGGCATTACCGGCGGATCACTAAGGGATTGGAGTGAGCGTCCTGCGAGCAGCGCGCTGCAATATTTTGAGCAGCAGTGGATTGGCACCTTGGCTCTCTCTATGCGCGCTCCCCTCTTACAAAATCCGCCTGCTCAGGCTCACACAAACTGATCTCATCCATAAAAATTATTTGTTTCCTTTCGTTACATCTGTGGTTCAAATCATATTTTGGAAAAGCTCCGGGTATTCAAATACTTAGTTACTAATTTCAATGGCATATAAAGTAGTAATTTCTCAGGCCCTGCCTATCAAATTATTTAAATTTGAGAGTTATCTCTTTGTTTTTATTAGATTAGCTACAATGGTGACGACCAAGAAAGGAGACTCTGTTACTTTTTTTGACAAATGCGCTAATTTACACATTTATGTTACCTTTACAGACATTTTGTGTTACTATGCGCTCCAAGTTATAGAGATCACATCATTCAAAACAGCCTCAACACATCTGATCGATAAGGAGATAGACATGAGCAAGGTACTCGAGCAAGCACGGCCCATCGCAGAAGCGACTATTGTCAGCGTGGTTCTGGTTCTAGCCGCCCTCGCCGTTCCTGCAGTAATTCTTTACGCCGCCATATAAACAAACAGCAAGGGGTCCTATGCAAAGTCCTTCAAGAAAATTTGCACTGACTTGACACCAGCCCGGGTAATTCACCCCAGCTGGTGTTTCTTTATCCAGCCCCTGTACTTGATTCCAGGTACCCCAACTCCCACAAAGCATACCTCAGCTATTCGCACTAATTAGCATGGCAAGAAAGCAAGGCTTCGCTGAACAGCTAGCCGAGCTTTAGTTTGTCGGCAAAATTACAGGGCTTGTGATTGCTATCGAGCTGCTCGGCGATGATCTTGTGCCACCCGGTCCGGCAGGCGCCAGGCGAACCCGGCAGGCAAAACACAATTGTATTGTTGGCAAGGCCTGCGAACGCTCTGGATTGCACGGTGGCGGTTCCGATTTCCTCGTAGGAGATTTGTCGAAACAGTTCGCCGAATCCACCGATATCCACATCAAACAAGGGCTTGATTGCTTCGAGCGTATTATCGCGCGCTGTGAAGCCAGTGCCACCGGTCATCAGCACGACGTGTATGGCAGAATCGGCAATATGTGACGAGACCAGAGCACGCAGCTGATAGACATCGTCTTTAACGATTTGCTTGGAATGTAGCCGATGGCCTGCTTCGGTCAGGCAGGTAACGAGTATAGCGCCAGATTTATCAGTCTCTTCTGTTCGAGTATCTGATATCGACACAACGGCTATTGTCAGAGGGGTTTCAAGACTCATTTAGTGCTATCCCCCAGTCGTATTCATGAGGCGGACCGGTTGAACATGTTTCTTGTCATAAAAATAATGGCGTTCCGGCTTGAGGTCCATGGCAGCGATTATGATTTGTTTCAGGTCCTCGTGAGTGGAATTGCTGTCCCGTAGTACTGCCTTTAAGTCGACAGAGTGCTCGTTGCCAAGACACAGCAAGAGGCGACCTTCCACGGTGACTCGTACCCGGTTACAGTCTTCACAGAAATTATGGGTAATAGGTGAGATAAATCCGATTCGGCTTCGATGACCAACAGCTTGAGAATAGCGTGACGGGCCGGCAGTTTTTTCAGCGCTATCTAACAGTTCATATTTCTCCTCGATAACGCTTCTCACCCAAGCATTACTGCAGGTCGTCTCTTCCCGTGCATGATCCGACGCTTCTCCTAACGGCATCTCCTCGATGAACGCAATATCGATACCCCTGTCTACGGCATAATCTGCCAGTGCTAATACTTCGTCTTCGTTGTAGCCGCGCATAATCACAGAATTCAATTTGATGCGATCGAATCCTTCGGCTATCGCCGCGTCAATCCCGGCCAGTACGCTATCTAACTCGCCCACTCGCGAGATACGCTTGAATCTGTCTGCGTCGAGGCTGTCTATGCTTATATTGATGCGATTAACGCCGGCGGCTTTCAATGCTGGCGCGTAGTTATCGAGTTGTGCACCATTGGTGGTCAATAGCAATTCCTGTAAACCAGGCAATTTGCCAAGGCTTTCAATTAATGACATTACGTCGCTACGTACCATGGGTTCTCCACCGGTCAGGCGAATCTTCTTCACCCCGAGTTCAGTAAAGGCCCTGGCCACTTGTTGCAGCTCTTCCAAAGACAGAATCTGCTTACGTGGCAGAAAAGTCATGTCTTCAGTCATACAGTAGACACAGCGAAAATCGCAACGGTCGGTAACCGACAATCGAATGTAGTCGACCTGACGCCCAAAGCTGTCAATCAGCCTGGGCTTGTGGTCAGTCGATTTCGATAGTGGTTTCAGTCGCGAGTTCATCGGAAAATTAGTGCGCCTTCAATTATTTGGACTGGCTACTATAGCGTATTTGCCTTTCTGATACACCGGCATCAACCAATATCCTGTCATGTGTCAAGAGATCCTCTGAACAAATAGTTGACCACTCTGGCCATAGTTTTGTTCAGAGGGTTCCTGGCTTCTCATCAGGTATTCAAGGTGATCTGTAGGGCAAGCAGAATTAATATTG
>PVBE010823121.1_pt1 | contig 40564 bp, 34 predicted proteins | sample 1631181 | NCBI WGS metagenome assembly PVBE01 (sample SAMN08397723, study PRJNA350692) | Marine metagenome, whole genome shotgun sequencing project. | isolation source: water | place: Pacific Ocean | collected 2012-04 | reverse complement strand
GCAACTACAAGGGGCAACTACAAGGGGCAACTACAAGGGGCAACTACAAGGGGCCTGCCTTTGGCCGCACCACCCGAGTTGCAAGACCGCTCGGATGCCAGGACGACATTTCCTCCGGAACAAACGCGCGAACCAGCTGTTTCCGTGGTGCCACGAAAGCGCCCAAATCCCCAATCAGCGTGGTCCGAGGTCGCCGTAAGTTCACCAACTGAACTCATAAGTTGTTTATCACACGTAACTTACAATGTTCACTAGCGTGTCCAGGGTCTCGCCCCCTAGATTTGAATCAGTGTTTTAACGGCTGCGGCCTTGACCGTGTTTCTCTTCATCAACGGAATGTAGATCGGGTGACGTGACCTCTGAACGGAATGTAAGTCACTGCGGAAACGCGGAGAATTTGCGACCAGTTCGAGGTAATCCCATGACACGACGCTCACCTGCGAACCGCAAGCAGCGTACCTCCCACAAGCACGCCGGCCCAAGTTCGCGCAATCGCCTGCCGAAATCAACACGGACAGCTTCGAAGCTCGGTAAACGAGCCCGAGGAACGGGTCTGAACAACCATACTGCGTACGAACCGCCTGAAGACTGGCACGCACCGCAGGATGGCGAGGATTCCGCTGACTATCGAATCGTCGTGCAAGACGCCGGGCCCGGTTACTCGCATGTCGTGACGGAGAGACAGATCCGCAGACGTTTGGCCCAACTTCCTGAATGGATGTTGCATCCACTACATACGATCCAGCTGAGCCGTATGACTCGCAAGAAACGGTCGTTTCCCTGTTATGGGATGCAATGGGGAGCGACGCTGTACTTGTATCCAATCGAAGCCAGCTTGGTCGAGTACTTCAACCGACCGCCGCGGCCAGCAGAACATAACGAAACGAGGCAGTTTGGGGGGCGCTGGGTCCAACATTCTTCGTCGCTTTGGACATTGGTTTGGACTGAAACGTCGATTCGCAACTTCTACCTCAACAATATCTTGATCCACGAACTGGGGCATCTTCTTGACGATCGCAACACAAGCTACCGTGATCGCGAGCGATATGCCGAGTGGTTTGCCGTTGAGCACGGTCTTCGACCATCGAAACGGCAGCGAGCGGCGCGGCGTCGGTCAGGACGCCCATAGCAGGGGTTGATTGCGAATTCGGCGTCGTGGGCGAGTACAACTGGCTCGGCACTAGTCAAAGGCCGGATGACACTGTTATTATTTTGCAGCGGATGCAACCATCGTCTATCCAGTGAATGTCGTGGCAAACAGCTGGGTTATCGGTCTTCGCGAAGATCATTCCACCTATTAAGTGCCGGGCTCGCGAATCTGCGGCTCCATCACCTTCGTATTCCGCTCGATTGCCAGCACCACCGTATGCTTCTCGACGCCATCTGAACTTGCGGCGACGATCGGCAAGACTTGGCGACGGTCCGGCATACTAAGTCTCGCCGAAAACGAGCCATCAGGACTGAGTTTGACGGGCGTGCCTGCCAACGTAACATGCGAATTCGCCTTCGCAGTGCCGAAGATGATTATCTCGGCATCGACCACGAATTCGAAATCGCGTTGGCGGTTCAACATTTTTTCCGCCCCGACTCCGTAGCGTGAACCGGCTGGCAAGCCCACAGGTCTCCCAAGACGATCCTCAAGCAACTCTTGAATCTCGCCAGGGTTCGACTCCTCGGTGTAGCCGCCACTGAGTGCGTAGATCTGCTCGCAATTGTCCGCAATGTCCGACCAATCTTCCTCGACCATGCTGGCTTTGCTTGGACGGGGTGTGGTTACGCTATTGCTGCGAGCCAGCGAAAAGAACTTTCCGCTGGGTGCCAAGAAACCGATATCAACGCGATAACTCTTAGGTGATTCTTTGACGTCGATGTACCAGGTTTTGACACCGCCATGAATTGGAATGTCGCGAATCACTTGTTCTGCCGAACTGGTCGTCCCACCCGCTTCAACTCGCACCAAGCGAATCACCGGCTTGGCCGTATGCCATTGTTCCGCCATTGCGGCCTTGGCGCGATCCATGCTCTGACGCGTCAATTCCCACCAAGCCTGCAACCAATACGCATCGCGAACCAACAGGACGACTCGGTCCCTTTTCAGGCCATTCTTGTCCTTCTTCAGTTTTGGTATGGGGTTGCCATTGCTCTTGGAATGCCCGTTACCTTTGCCCGACTTGTCACCCAAATAGCCGCTGACCGACGGTACCGCGAGGTTCTTGTCGCGTTCTCGATCCGCATTCGCGCGTTGAATCTTCCGTGCCACGCGCGGATTCTTCGGCGCTACGGTTTTCGGTGCGGTTTTCCTCGCCGAACGGCGTCTTGGATTCGCCACGTTTGCCGCCACACGGACGGGCGATTTCTTGCGGGCGCCCTTGCCGCTCTTGGCTGGAGAGGACTTGGAAGCACTCTTGCTTTTTGCAGATGCCGCAGCCTTTCGCTTGGCCGCTCGCACCAGTGCTTTGACCAATTCGTCCTTGCGCATACCTCGCCAACCGACGACTCCGAACTTGGTGGCCAATTTGCCCAGATCTTTAACCGTTTGTGATTTCAAAGCGGCTGCTGTGTACAAGGGACTTTTCCTCCACAATTCAGCTTCACCGCGGCGTGGCGGTGTGAAAAGTTGGTGCCGTCCCTGACACGAATACAACGCTCAATGATCTACGCGAACCAAATCTCGCGGTGGGCTTCAGACCGTTTTGAAACCAGTCGCTCACCAAGTCCAAACTGCTCGATATCACCCCACAAAACGCAGCTTCCCGTGCGTCTGCTTGTGCAGGTCGTACCGATTCACACGATTCTAACCGATTTGTTCCCAAAATGCAACGAAACCCATGCTTTAGAGGTATTCACATTATTGGAGGAATCATCTCAACCGGTTACGTATACAGAAGTTAAAAGATAATCGACGTTCCCCACGAATGCAGGCATTCTGGTGGGGTAAGATGCACAGATCAACGTCCGCCTGTAACCCAAATCGATCCGTGCAGCATGTTCGCGAGGGCCAAGGTGATTCGGCGTAACCTACTGTCGTGCAAGTATCTTACGGAGCACGGCCACCTTTGTGAAAAAAAGCACGAAATCTAGGGGGACGGTCGGTTGACCGCACGAAGTGGACTGGTATAAATTGTGGCCATGATGGGAGTTGGGACACGGAAACTGGCAACCGTGGCTGCGTTTACCAGCGAGTGGTTCCGACCAGCATTTGGGTCACAACTTATTTCACTGAAGGCAGTTACGGACGAAGCTGGCTGCCCAACGTGGTCAGCCCACAGATGACGCCCACCCAATTGTCCCATCAACGGAATGGGGGGCGCGTATCAAGGTGGTCATTTTTTGCCTGACGACAAAGAAGATTGACGGACGTGACGGAAGACGCCTCCAATACACCTAAGACACGCCAGACAAACGTCACCTTTGCGTGCGTATTGTTGTCGCTGGCCTTGCTGCTTGTGTTTCCGATCATCGGTGCCTACGCGTTCAATGCGCACGGAACAAACGGACTGATCGCCGCTGCCCTTGCGGGGGCAATCTGTTGGTCTGGGGCGATGATCGCGCTCCTGTTGGTTTTGTTGTTTCGGAACTCGCCGAATCAGATGATCAGTGCGACCCTTTTGGGGATGCTGTTTCGCATGGGGCTGCCGTTGGTCACCGGTGTCGTACTTACACGTGCCGGTGGACCGCTCGCCGATGCAGGTCTGTTTGGCATGATTATGGTGTTCTATTTGGTCGGTCTTGTTGTTGAGACGACTCTTTCCGTTCGCGTCTTGGGATCGTCACAAACTGTGGCGAAAGCGTCGTAGAATCATGGCCTCGGCAATCCTGCACATCAAAGACAGCTATTATTTTGAGGTGCCCAAGAGCCTCTGGCCGGTCGGACACGGATCCAAGTCCGATTTTCCGGAGTTATGGATTCGGTTGGATGAGGGTTTTCAGCGATGGGAAGCCGAGCGGCTTTACGACCATTATTTGCGGCTGACCGAGAGTTCTCGGGATGGAGAGCCGTTTGAGCCCAGATCGTTTGCGGAACTCAATGCCGACTACGAGCATTGGAAACACGATGACCACAGTAACGCGGGTAAGCCGTTTTATCGGTTTCTAGAAGAAGCGGAATATGTCCTCAAAGATGAGAACGGCAAAGTTCTGAAGGACGCCAGACATGGTGGCGACAAGGACTGGTTTACCCACAAGCTGGAGAGCAGCGGGTTTCGCGGGCGTTGGAGCCAAGCAAAAGAGCAGGCTGGAGACGTCGAGGCGTATAAAGCGAATTTGTCCGTTACCTGGTCAACGGAGAAGCTAACCGCATACAACAAGCATCTCAGTGGGAAGATTCTGATCCCGCAACCATTCGGCAAACTCCGCAATCTCTATGAGCGAGACTCAGGACTTTGCATCTCGAAGTTCATGATCATCGAAGTGTTCGTGGTATTGCTCCTGTGGGCCGTGTTTAGCTGGCTGGGCCGCCAAGTCGGCGAAGGCGCTCGGCCGCGAGGACGGCTCTGGAATCTTCTGGAAGCCTTTGTCGTTTTTATTCGGGACGAGGTCGCCAGACCAGCAATTGGTAAGCATGACGCAGATCGGTTTGTGCCGTTGTTATTGACCCTGTTTTTCTTCGTATTGGGCTGCAATCTGTGCGGCATGATTCCCTGGGCGGGTGCCCCCACGGGTGCCTTCGGGGCCACGTTGGGCCTAGCGCTGATTACGTTCGGCACGGTCGTCCTGTTTGGCATGCTCAAATTTGGTCCCATCGGCTTCTTCCTGAATCAGATTCCCAGCATGGACTTGCCGTTAGCTTTGGCAATCTTTTTGAAGCCGATGATCTTAGCGATCGAATTACTCGGACTGATGATCAAACATGGCGTGCTGGCCGTTCGGCTTTTGGCGAATATGGTCGCAGGTCACGTTGTATTGCTGGGGATTATGACTTTGGCGTTTAGCGTCGAGGGCGCGATGAGCAACTCGTGGGCGATTGCGGCCCCGATTGCGGTCATTGGTTCAACATTATTCAGTTGTTTGGAACTGTTTGTGTCGTTTTTACAAGCTTACATTTTTACGTTTTTGTCGGCGCTGTTTATTGGCGCGGCGATTCACCATCACTAATCGCCGTGAGCGTGATATTTGCGTAGGCAAGCCTTCAATTTGTAGACAGGAGAATGGATCCGTGAACAAGATTGTTACGATGATGATGACGAGTGCCGCAGTGGTCCTAGTTATGGCGGTGCCCGCCTTTGCCCAACCTGGCACCGGGCAAGCCTATATCGAGTTTTCTGGCGCATTTGGCGTCGGTCTGACCGTGATCGGTGCGGCCTATGGGATCGGCCGGTTGGCCGGTAGTGCCCTGGAAAGCATGGCCCGACAACCAGAGGTTGCCGGAAGTATCACCACGGGCATGATTATCGCAGCCGCGTTGATCGAAGGTTTCACGTTCTACGCCTTGTTTATCTGCTCGAGTTCCTGAGCCAGCGCGATGGGTCGTTTCCCATGCAGGTTGGTTACGAGGCTCCTTTTTTCGAGTGTGAGAGACCACAATGCGCCAAAGCATTCGTGATTTTCTGTTGGTGATGTCCGTCCTTGTGGGCGGGCTTGCGATCAGTTTGACTGCCGTTGTCGCGGATGACGAGCAACTTACCCCGGCCGGTGCCGTTGCGGAACAGCCCGCTGCACCAACAGTGGACACGCCCGTTGCAGGCACTTCTGACAAGATTGCGGGACTGCCAGCGAAGTCCACTGATCCTCCGGTGGAAGACCCTGCCAAGGAGGCAAGCGAAGGGGCCGCAAGAGAACATGATGACAATGTCAAAGCCGATGGTGGCGGTGATCATGTTGGTGAAGAGACTCACGTTGGCGAAGAGCCTCACGGTGCGAGCGGTGGCAAGCACGACGAACACCACGATCCGCACGACTTGGGCCACCAGAATGCGACGCCGGCGCTTGAAGACCCATCGGAAATCAAGTCGGATTTGGCGATCTGGACGCTGTTGGTTTTTCTGTGCCTGTTGGCACTCCTGGGCAAATTCGCCTGGGGCCCAATCATGGAAGGTCTGGAACGTCGTGAAGCCTCCATCGCGACTGCCATTGACGACGCCGAAAAGGCCGCGGCCAAGGGCGCCGAGCAGCTGAAGCTGTACGAAGCGAAGCTCGCCGCGGCCGGTGACGAGACACGTGAGATCCTGGCGCGGGCTCGGAAGGATGCCGAGGCCACGGGTGAACGGATCGTCGCCGAAGCACAGGAGGCAGCAGCACGTGAGCGTGACAAAGCGGTCGCGGATATTTCCGCCGCCAAGAATTCGGCGTTGCAGGAGATTACTGAACGGAGTGTCGACTTGGCGGTCTCGATGGCGGGTCGGATGATTCAACGTCAGCTGACGCCTGACGATCGGGCCGGCCTGATCCGCGAGGCACTGGACCAAATTCCCAACCAAAATTAGGTAGCCGATTTCAGGTCACCTCAATCAGGCCGCGACCACTGGCGAACCATGGCAGAAACCAAACACGATACCGTCTTCGATACCGGTCAACAGTACCTGGGGTCGGTTTACGCGAAAGCGTTGCTGGCGACCAGCGAAAATGCGGGTGAGACGGAAGCGGTCTTGGAGGGGCTGCAATCGCTGGTCGATGACGTACTGGAGCAAGCTCCCGGTCTCGAAGCCACCCTGGTTTCGCCGCGTGTTCCGCTCGAAGCCAAAGAGAACATGCTCCAAATCGCCTTTGCCGGCAAGACAGCTCCCACGCTGCTGACGTTCTTGAAGGTGCTTTGTCGCCGAGGACGATTCGACTGTTTGCGAGCGATTCTGACGGCGACGCGTACACAGTACAACGATCTCCGCGGACGCATCGAGGTTCAGGTCTCGACAGCGGATGCGCTGAGCGCCGGGGATCTCGAAGCCACGACCAACCAACTGCGAGGGGCGTTGGGCCGCGAAGTCGATGTGCAAGTCAAAATCGCCCCTGATTTAATTGGTGGGTTAGTGATTCGCGTCGGCGACACGGTCTACGACGGCAGTCTGGCGAATCGCCTTAAGCAACTACGCAGTGACATGGTCGCCAAATCAACTCAACAAATCCGCAGCGAACTTGACCGGTTCGCGGCGGTGGAATGAACCAGCGGAATAATCCAACTGAAAGAACGAACATGAAATTTAACGCGGATGAAATCGCTTCGGTCATTCAGGCCGAGGTGGAGCAATATGAAAGTCAAATCGACGTTCGCGAAGTCGGCACGGTGCTCGAGGTTGGCGACGGCATCGCTCGCGTCCATGGCCTCTCGGGTGTGATGGCGACGGAAATGGTCGAGTTTCCCAGTGGCGTTCGCGGACTTGCCTTCAATCTGGAAGAGAACAGTGTCGGAGTGATTATTCTGGGCGATTATCTTTCGATCGAAGAAGGCCAGGAGGTCAAAGCGCTCGGGCAGCTGCTTTCAGTGCCCGTCGGGGATGCCGTGATCGGCCGCATGCTCGATCCGCTCGGAAACCCCCTGGACGGCAAGGGTCCGCTCAATACGACCGAAAGTCGCGTCGTCGAAGTGCTGGCCCCAGGTGTGGCCGAACGCGAACCCGTGTCGCAGCCTCTGCAAACAGGTCTCAAGGCCGTCGATGCCATGACACCCATCGGCCGTGGTCAGCGCGAATTGATTATTGGCGATCGCAAGACTGGCAAAACCGCCATCGCGTTGGACGCGATCATCAATCAGAAGGGCTCGGGCGTTAAGTGTTTCTACGTGGCGATCGGCCAGAAGGACTCGTCGGTGGCTGGCGTAGTCCAAGTGCTCGAAGAAGCCGGTGCCATGGAATACACGACTGTCATCGTCTCTGGTGCCAGCTCCCCTGCCCCACTGCAGTACGTTGCTCCCTATGCGGGCACATCGATGGCCGAACACTTCATGTGGAAAGGCGAGCACGCATTGGTCGTCTACGACGATCTTTCAAAACAAGCTCAGGCCTATCGCCAACTGTCCCTGCTGATGCGTCGACCGCCTGGTCGCGAGGCCTACCCTGGTGACGTGTTCTATTGCCATAGTCGGTTGCTCGAGCGCTCCGTGAAGCTCTCTTCAGAGCTCGGTGGCGGGTCAATTACCTCCTTGCCGATCATTGAGACGCTAGAAGGCGAAGTCTCCGCATACATCCCAACGAACGTAATTTCAATTACCGATGGACAGATTTATCTGCAACCCGACCTGTTCTTCGCGGGTATTCGGCCCGCGATGAACGTTGGTATTTCCGTCTCGCGCGTCGGTGGTGCTGCCCAGGTCAAAGCGATGAAGAATGTCGCTGGCGGCCTGCGTCTGGATCTCGCCGCTTTCCGGGAACTGGAAGCGTTTGCCCAGCTCGGTACCGACCTCGATGCCGCCACACAGGCGCAACTGGACCGTGGCTACCGGATGGTCGAACTCCTCAAGCAGCCACAATATCAGCCGTTGAGTGTGGTCGATCAGATCATGGTCATTTATGCCGGAACGAAGGGCCATCTGGACAAAGTTCCTATCAACGACGTGCCGCGATGGGAAACAGAGTTCCTGGCGTACATCCAGGATCGTCGTAGCGATGTCTGGCAGGTGGTCGATGAAAACAAGAACAATGGTGGTGCGTTCAAGTCGGAGGACGACCCGGCCATGCAGGCGGTGGTTGCGGCCCTGAATGAATTCAACAGTCAGTTCAAGTCGGGAGGCTCGGACGACACAGCATAACTCACCGGAGATTCTGTTATGGGTGATCCAGACATCAAGATGCCACCAATTGCAGACGGCAATTCGAGCGATGAGGACAGGATGTGGGCGATGTTTGCCCACTTGTCAGGTTTGATTGGCCTTTCGTGTCTCGGACCGCTGATTATTTGGCTGGTCAAGAAAGACCGCTCCGCGTTTGTCGAAGATCAAGCAAAAGAGGCTCTTAATTTCCAACTGACACTATTGATCGCGGCCGTCGTCCTTAGTGCGACTTGCATTGGGGTGGCCCTGCTTCCGGTGATTGTCGTCGGAGGAATTGTCTACGCGGTTATTGGCGGCATGGCGGCGAATCGCGGCGAGATTTATCGGTATCCTTACACCTTTCGTATGATCAACTAACAGTTTTTTCTATGGCCAACGCCCGAGCACTCGATAAGCGCCGCAAGTCGGTTCGCAACATTCGCAAGATTACGCGGACGATGGAATTAATCGCCACTGCGCGGTTCAAGAAGGCGATGGACCGTGCATCCGCCGCCACGGCCTACACCAGCCGCATCACGCAAGTTGTGTCAGACTTGGCGCACAGCGGACTGGAAGTTTCTCATCCACTGCTGGAAGCTCGCGAGAGCAAAGAGAAAGCGTTGCTGTTGGTGCTGACGGCTAACCGCGGATTGTGCGGTGGGTACAACGGTTCGATCGTGCGAATGGCAATTCCGCATTTGGCTGCCATGCGCAAAGAATACAATCAAGTGAACCTGGAAGTGTCGGGCAAGCGCGGAATCAACGCGTTGGGCTTTCGTGGCGTGACACCGGACGAATCGTTTCTGCACTTCGAGGACCAGCCGAAGTTTGCCGAAGTCGAACTGATCGCAAATCGCTATCTGGATGATTTTGCCAGCGGCAAACTGGACCGCTTGGATGTCGTCTACACCCGGTTCATTAGCGTTGCGCGACAAGTCGCCTCCATCGAGACGTTGCTGCCACTCGGGTCGCTGGACGGCACTGATGATTCCAGTGGCAAACCTGGAAAGAAGGACGGTGCAACAACAGGCGCGGGTGCACCTGCTGATGGCGATTCGATGTACGAATTTCTGCCGTCTGCCGAGAGCATTTTGGAAGAAGTGGTGCCCGCCAGTTTTCGAGTCAAATTGTTTAAGTGTTTTCTGGATGCTGCCGTCAGCGAGCAAATCTCGCGGATGGTGGCGATGAAGTCGGCGACCGAAAATGCCGGCGATATGATCAAACAGCTCTCGATGACCTACAACCGAGCACGCCAATCGCAAATCACCGGCGAGATCATGGAGATCATCGGCGGTGTGGAGGCATTGGGATAATCAAACAGCGTCCCTCGGGACAGGCCACCATTTGGCGGACCCGATCAACAGAAATCGGCCGCCTGAACCTCTCTGGTTCGCAGAGATGTTGTGACAACGACAAAGGACCCCATAGATGGCAACTGCTACCACCAAAATCGGTCGAGTTACCCAAGTCATTGGTTCGACCTTTGACGCCGAGTTTTCCGAAGAACAATTGCCCAAGATCTACAACGCTGTCAAAGTCGTCAGCGAACAGAAAGGCGTGAAGATCGATCTAACTGGCGAAGTGCAGCAACACCTCGGTGGCGGCCGAGTTCGCTGCGTGGCACTCGGCAGCACCGACGGCATGATGCGAGGCCAAGATTGCACCGACACCGGGATTCCCGTCACGGTACCCGTCGGCGAAGCCACACTCGGACGCGTGTTCAACATGCTGGGTGAGACCGTCGATGGTCGAGGTGAGATTGAGGCCGACGATCATTGGCCGATCCACCGTGAGTCTCCTCCCATTAACGAACTCTCGACTAGTACCGAGCTGTTCGAGACGGGAATTAAGGTTATCGACCTGCTGACTCCGTTCGTCCGCGGCGGTAAAGCTGGTCTGTTTGGTGGTGCTGGACTTGGTAAGACGGTGATTCTGACCGAATTGATCGCTCGGATTGCCAGTGCGCACGGTGGATATTCGGTGTTTGCTGGTGTTGGCGAGCGTACTCGCGAGGGAACCGACCTTTGGTTGGAAATGCAAGAGGCGAAGATCGGCGACACCGGCCGCAGCGTGATCGAGCAGACGACGATGGTGTTCGGACAGATGAACGAGCCCCCCGGTGCTCGTCTGCGTGTTGCTCTGTCGGCCCTGACGATGGCCGAATATTTTCGCGACACAACTGGTAAAGATACGCTGTTGTTCGTCGATAACATCTTCCGTTTTTCACAGGCCGGCAGTGAAGTTTCGGCCTTGTTGGGGCGTATGCCATCGGCCGTGGGTTATCAACCGACCCTGGCTACGGAAATGGGTGCGTTGCAGGAACGCATCGCGTCAACCAGCAAGGGTGCCATTACTTCTGTGCAAGCGGTTTATGTGCCCGCGGATGATCCGACGGATCCCGCGCCGGCCACGGCTTTTTCGCAGCTGGACGCGTTCATTTACCTGGAACGATCGATATCGGAAAAGGGTATTTACCCCGCCATCGATCCACTGGCATCCAACAGCCGGATTCTCGATCCGCAATACGTTGGTGATCGCCACTACGCGATCGCCCGCCGCGTTCAGACAACCTTGCAGCGCTACCGCGAACTGCAGGATATCATCGCAATTCTGGGAGTCGATGAACTGAGTGAAGAAGATCGGCTGATCGTGCACCGCGCACGACGCATCGAACGATTCCTTTCCCAGCCCTTCCTCGTGGCAGAAGTCTTCACCGGCAAGAAAGGTGAAATCACATCCCTGGAAGACACGATTCGCAGCTTTGAAGAGATTTGTGACGGCAAATGGGATCACCTGCCCGAATCCGCCTTCATGTACGTGGGCGTAATCGAACAGGCTGAAGAACAGGCCAAGAAGATGGCCGCCGAAGCTTAGTTCCTCTCGACACCACCTGGCCTCGGCCGAAATCCGCAGCTTTACGTTTGGTTCACGATCATGGCTCAACTCAACTGCATTGTCGTCACACCCGAAGAAACGGCGTTGGACGAACAGGCCGACTTTGTCGCCTTGCCGCTGTACGATGGCGAGATTGGCATCAGTCCCGGCCATAGCCCGCTGATTGGCCGACTCGGCTTTGGCGAAATGCGCATCCGTACCGGTGGCACGGTGCAACAATTCTATGTCGACGGTGGATTCGTCCAAGTGAATGGAAATGTCATTTCCGTCCTGACCAATCGAGCTGTTCCCGCCAGTTCGTTGGATGCACAGGCGGCGGCCGAACAGCTGGACGCCGCCAACAAGCGGCCGTCAAACTCACCCGAATTGGCAGACGTCCGCGACCGCGCCGTGTTGCAGGCGCGCGCACAGCTTCGCGTTGCCAAGCGAGATTCGTAGCGATTTCATACCCAACGTGTGGCCGCCTCGCGGTTTCTCGTAGCGGAAATGGTGGGAAAATCGGAAAGCGCCTGCCCCTGGCGCGGCGTCATCGGGGCACCACAGGCCTCCTATCTTGACCAAAACGTCTTACCCGTTGCCACACGCCGGGAAAGGTCATTTGCTGTCAGTCGACGGTGTACGACCAGTAGCAGATCTGCCGAACAACCTCATAGCCCCCAAGCTGCCGCGATACATTGCCTTGCTTACCAACAGGAACCCCGTTGCATGCCAGCAATTTCCAATCGCGTCGTCGGGATCGTTGACGTTGAAGAGAATCCTGATTTCCTCCTGCAACTTGAGGCACCGTTCGGAACGACCACGTTCGACACTTCTCCCAGCAGCTTCGAATTCTTTACTACGGCGAAGTTAACCGCCGAAATTCAGCAACTGGCCGCGGACTTGAAGATCGAGTACGAACGTTACCAGCGTCAATCGTTAGTGCTCTGTCAAGACTAAGAATTAGGGTGGTCGAGCCTGATTGTCGTGGTTCGCTCCGCGAACCAAACGTTTTTATCGCGGAGCTTCTAGTTTGCGCGGAGACTTGACCCGAGGCCAGAATGTGTGAGGATTCGATCGACTCACTATGTTGCTTCAGTCAATCCAGCTGGCCGACCACGCTGTTCACGAATCGTGCCAACCGGTCAGTGGCCTTGAGCGCTTCCTCTTGCAACTTCCACATGTCCTTCAGACTTGATGGACGTTTCACAATCGCCCCCGCGGCCGCCCCGAGCTTTGAAGCGATCGACTTTTGATCCAGCAGCCGCTCGATCTCCTTCGGTAGTTCGTCTTCGAGCGCATCGCTGATGATCCGCACGGACATAAACCGAGTTCCCGCTTGCTGGCACGTTCTCGCCACGGCGGCCGTTTCCATATCGCAGGCAATCGCCTGATGTTCTTTGCCAAGATGTTCTTTTTCATCTCGGGTGCGAATCAACTGATCGACCGTCAGCAGCGTTCCGACATGCAGACCAGGCGACGCATCAATGGAAGCCTGGTCCATCCGCATACCAATCTCGAACTGTTGGCCGTGAGTGTCGACCACCTGATTGGCCATCACGAAATGCCCACGTCGTAGATCTTTAGAAAGTGTTCCGGCGAATCCAGTCGAAATGACCCAGGCGGGTTGATGCAGCTTCAGTGCGGCCTCGGTTGCCTGTTGCGCCGCGTCGCAGCCAACTCCTGTTTCGATCACGGCCACACGTCGGCCAGCGAGGTATCCGGCATGTTCGACAAAGCCAGGACACCGCGTCCTCACGACGTCCGTCAGCTTATCGACCAAACCATTTGCCTCGACGGGCAGCGCGAAGACAAACACGATCTCGGCGGGCGGAGGCGGCGGCAGCGGTTCGCCATGTTCATCAACTTGCTCGCCTGTCTCCGTCATCGGTACGGCGCCGCGAGCCGCTTGTGCAACGGCATCGTAAAGATGCTGCTTGGCGTGCTGTCGAAGAAAGTTGGCAACCAACCAGCGAAGAATCATGACTCGAGCATCCCGGTGAGCGAAACGTATAGGGGTAAGAGGCGAAGCCTATGGCTCATTCAAATCTCAGTTAGCCGATGTCATGATTTCCAATCAATACGTAGTCTATCGGCAATTCCAGGGGCACTGCAATTGAAAATGTGATGAAGACCGAACTATGGCACCGTCGGCATGGGGAATTGTCCATTTTCTAGTACGACGTTCACGATTCGTGTTTTGGTTTCTTCGGTTCGGATGGTGATTTCTTGGTGACCAAAGGGGTGATTCAAGATTCGCAATGTGGCTGTGTACGCCAACGTCACGAAACGAGCACACTTGTCCGCGCCTCCCTCATTCGCGAAAGCTTTCCAGTTGATTTGCGCCAATAATTCCGTCTTTTTGCACTTTTTCTTTTTCAGTGTCTTTGTCAACATAATATTAAATGTATAACTTTTCATTTTAGTGTATTTACAATATATATATTGACTGTAGAATCGGCGGCTGATCCAGGGTTACCTCACTCGGTAGCCCGCCAGCATCCAGTTTTTGGGGAGGGAAAAATGACCCATCGACAAAGCCACAGATTTTCTTTCACGACACCGAGAATTCGGAGAACCCTCGAGCGACTCGAGGATCGCACGCCGCCGAGCAGCATTGCAGACGTTCTTGCAGTCGCATTCGCTTTCGAGAGCGATCCATCACTCATCGGAGACTTGGATGAAGATCTTCTCGACTCGCAGAGTGATGGCGAGACGAATTACCTGGAAATCGCCATTTATCCGGGACACCATGGGGCTCTCACAAAGCTCCAGGGGCGCACAGAAGCCGTGGCTCGGACGGCTGATGACGATTTCGAACTTGGTCCAGGAGCAGCGGATCACTATCAACTCGATATGGCAGCCTATCGGCTCGCGACGGATGAACTCATGCAGCGACACACTTTCCCCGGGCAGGCCATCGCGTATGTTGATTCGGTGTTCCAGACAGTGGCAGAGGCTCAACCGAGACTGGCAACAGCGGTCACCTGGAGCGAGGCCGTTACAAACGTTGGCGCTGTCACAGACTACACTTCACAAACCGCGGTCCCTTCGCCACCTCCGTATCTGGGTGAAGGCGAAGGCCCAGCCGGAGGGGGTCTTACAAACACGATGATGGGAGGATGTTTCGTTCGACTGGTGAATCCAGAGGGACCGATCGGCCCAAACCAGGGTGAATCTGTGGAAATCATCAACCGGTTCAGATGGCTTGGGGCAGCCAAGGCGTGGGGCAGCGTTAGCATTGGCGACGGCGGATTCTCCGTCAAGATTCAAGGATGGGCCAGCGCCCTCTATGGACCATTTTTCAATACCGAGGAGAAAACCATCTTCGCTGCAGTGAACATGGTTGGCTTGCAGCAAGCGGATGGCAGTTGTCGCATCGAATATCACGAAGTTGGCGGTTCGACATGGGACTACCATTCATCGCGATTGAGCATGGGCATTCAGGCCAACCTTCGTCATGCCGGCGATGATATGATCACGGTTGACTTTCGAGGTACGGCTGGTTCGAGAGGTGGAGGTACCGTCGGTGCGGGTGTCGGTGACCTCCGCGTAGGGCTGGATGTTCCCAATACTGACATCAGAGACACAAAGTCGCTACGTACGGGCACGACGTGGAGGGCGTATCCCGCCGGCTCGGTTCCACCTTTGACACCGACGACGACGCCGGAAGAACCGATTGCACCGATGGAAGGCAGCTCGGACATTCCCCCCGACATCAACCTTAACGACTTCCCCCCATTTCCAGGCTAGTGCTACATCCAGTTTTGATTTTGGGGTTGAAGAAGAATGGTTGCCTGGCGAGATAGTCGTTGATCGCTCGGCGATCAAAACGTTTGGTTCGCAGCGAACCACGACAATCAGGCTCGACAACCCTAGTTCTTAGTCTTGACAGAGCACTAGTGCTGCGTCAAAGCCAAAGAGTGGGGTAAGCATCTTACTTGCCTAGGGTTTGGCGTCCATAGAACGCAAGCTGGAAGCTTACGCTACTGAATCACCGACCTTAAAATCAAGCTTTGACCAAGCACTAGTTTCGTTTTCCCCTTGCTCAAGTTTATACTGAAATGCAGCAACGATGGAATTTTGGGTTGCGACGCATGTTCTCCTGGATCGCTCTTTTGGCGGTGCTTCTGGCGGGTGTCGTTGGAGTTCGTGAATTCGACTTGTCCGATTGGGACGAAGCTGCGGAATCTGGCTTTTCCGTGATCACAGTGCGGGCTGACGGTTGGAATACGTGGCCAGTATTGGAAACGCTGAGAACTCAGATGATGGCAGCGGTTCCCGAAAACACCATTCGTGGCGAAGGCGTCGGGCGGTCTGGTGCCCTGCTGGGAGGTTTCCTGCGCGTCATTCGCAGCAGTTCCCGCGACATTGACCTTGCTTCGCTCGCCAATGAATGCCAGTCGCGTGCCGACGACGTCATGAATCAGAATGGGTGGACTAGTAAGATCACGCTGTGCATCGTCGATTCGCAGGGCAACCGATTTACTGCAACGGACCGATTTACCAGAACCGACCAAGGCGACCAGACTAGTGCAGTCAAACCACGGAATCAGGGCGAAGAGGATTGACGATCAGTTCCATCGGCCAGATAGAACATGACCGAATAAGGCGTTGGCGTAAACCAGCCAGCTTTGACACCCGTCTCGCGCAGCATACGTCCCGTCCAACAATTGCAAGTATTCAAAGCGTGGTACGTCCCTGCACCGCGATAGAAACAGTCCAACGTGTTGTACGAATCTACCTCCAGCCGGATCGGATTTCCTTCCACATCTGACTGAAAACTCGAACGTAGAGATGCAACCAACCGTTCGTACTGCTCGACGCTGAGCAAGACCTTTCGGAACGATGCGCTTTCTCGATAAAGGTAGCCAAACTGAGCATGCATGATCGTCTCGGTCGGCAGCAGCATCGCGCGCGAGGTGGTCGCTACGCTGACGTCCTCCCAAGTCGGCGTATTGACATAGAAATCGCGGTCGCCCCAGCCGAGCGCGACATACCGGAAACTTGAGGTTGGCTGTTGAAAATGCTCGGACAGCAAGACCGTTCGCCAATCAAAGATGCTCGTCGTGATCGGTACATGAATGTCCGTATGGACGCCGTTAGAAGCGACGTAGATCGCGATGCCATCTTCCGTGGGAACGAAATCCCGATTGACGGGAAACAATCCGGCGACCACAAGGGCCACATATCCGATGGCAACAATAATTAAACTCGCCGCGCTCCGAAACAACCACCGTCTCACTCTGCGGAAGAGCGGCTTGCGTTCGCTCGACGGGATTCGTATTGCTTGAGGACGCATTTGCTTTTAGTGATCCGGGACGGCCAAGAAATATTCCGGCCAATTGCCAGACGTATCAGGCTCGAATTCCGGCAGTTACCAGCCCCAACCCACAACTCAGGCGCTCAACCGCAGTCCGCTACTCAGCCACGTCCAGCGACTTGACCAAGAACGTCAGTACGTCCGTGGCGGACTCAATCCGTTTCGATGTGGGGGTTCCGGCACCGTGTCCCGCGCGCGATTCGATATGAATCAAAGTTGGCTTATCACCTGCCTGTGCGCCTTGGAGCGCCGCGGCGAACTTAAAACTGTGTCCCGGCACAACTCGGTCATCGTGGTCCGCGGTCGTCACCATCGTCGCCGGGTATTTTGTACCTGGCTGCAAGCGGTGGAGCGGCGAATACTTGAATAGGTTCGCAAACTGGTCGGGATCGTCCGAAGAGCCGTACTCGCCCACCCAGGCCCAGCCGATTGTGAATTTATGGTACCTCAGCATGTCCATCACGCCCACTGCCGGCAGCGCCGCACCGTAGAGATCGGGGCGTTGGGTCAGACACGCACCAACCAACAGACCACCGTTGCTGCGTCCGCTGATCGCGAGTTTAGGCGTGCACGTGAACTTGTTCTCAATCAGCCATTCGCCGGCGGCGATAAAGTCGTCAAAAACATTCTGTTTGCGATTTCGCATCCCAGCTTCGTGCCACTGGCGACCAAATTCGCCACCGCCGCGCAGGTTGGCAACCGCGTAAACTCCTCCCATTTCCAACCAGACCAGATTGGAAACTGAGAAACCGGGCGTAATCGGAATGTCAAACCCACCGTAGCCGTACAGGATCGTAGGATTACGACCGTCAGGTTCAAGTCCACGCCGGTGCGTGATGAACATCGGAATCCGCGTGCCATCTTTGCTTCTATAGAAGACCTGCCGCGTCACATAGCTGGCAGGGTCAAACGCAACTTTCGGCTGGCGATACACCGAACTCTCGCCCGTTTGCACATCGTAACGATAGATCGTCGCGGGCGTGGCAAAGTTAGTAAACGAATAGAATGTTTCGCGATCGGCACGTCGACCGCCAAAGCCGCCGGCGGAACCGAGTTCCGAGAATGGTACTTCACGAACAAATCTTCCTGCCAGGTCAAACACCTTGACCTGCGTCGCGGCGTTGCGCAGGTAGCTAGCCAGAAAGCGGTCACCGACCAGGCCCACACCGCGGAGCACGGCATCGGTTTCGCCGATGACTTCCTGCCAATGTTCTTTTTGCGGATGATCGAGATCGACAGCCACGACACGCCGCATCGGCGCACCGTCATCTGTGTTCAGCCAAAACGTGCGGCCTTCGTTGCCCACAAATTCGTATTCGAAATCAAAGCCCGTAATCAATTCGACGACTTGCGACTCCGATCGTGCGAGGTCCTTGTAGAACAGCTGGTTCTTCGATTCCGAGCCGCGCCAGACATTGATGATCAGAAACTTCCCGTCCTCAGTCACGTATCCACCAAATCCCCATTCTTTCTCATCGGGCCTTTCGTAGACGAGTACGTCCCTGGCCTGGGGATCGCCAATCTTGTGAAAGTACAGTTTTTGGAAATGATTGACGCCCGTGAATTCGTCCTCTTCCTTGGGTTCGTCGTAACGACTGTAAAAAAGTCCCGAGCCATCCTCACTCCATGACACGTCGGAGAACTTGACCCATTGCAGATGGTCTTCCAGATCTTTGCCGCTAGCGACATCCTTGATCTTCCATTCACGCCAATCCGATCCGGCCGCCGCGAGCCCGTACGCCAGTAACTTGCCGTCTTCGCTGGGATTCCAGTCGGCCAAGGCAACCGTGCCATCTTCGGCCCATCCGTTGGGATCGATCAGTTCGCGGGGTTGACTGTCGAGCGATTTGGAAACGAACAGCACACTTTGGTTTTGCAGCCCCGTATTGCGCGAAAAAAAGTAGCGGCCGCCGCGATGCCGAGGCAAGCCAAATGATTCGTAATCCCACAACTCGGTCATCCGTGATTTGATTTTTTCGCGTTGGGGAACCTGCGAGAGAAAACTCTCAGTCAGCTTGTTCTGTTCTTCAATCCACTTTCTTGTGGCAGGGCTGTCGGTGTCTTCAAGCCAACGGTAGGGATCTGCCACCTGCGTGCCGTGGTAGTCGTCAACCTGGTCGGCACGAGCGGTTTGCGGATATGTCAGCGAAGTGCCCTCCTGCGCGAAAAGCGATCCATGCGATGTCAGACAAACGACGTAGGCCAGTGCAAACAGTAGCGAGCTATTGATCTTCATCTCTATCCTCGTAACACGGTTTGGTGTCAACGGGTCCGGTCTTAAAGCGAATTCCAACTCCCGCTCGACCGGCGTCTGCGACCGGCGTCTGCATCCTGCGTTTCAGAATGGCCGGGCGGGCCAATTACCAGTAAGTGAAACTGTAACTACCTGCGTTGTGACGCACCACCCGGTACGTTCATGGACATGGAGATCAAGGGGTCATATCCGTCGCAAACCACGCCGCGCCAACCACTGGTTTTCTGCTGCGCCGCCGTGGTGTTGGGGATCGCGATCGATCGATTCGTGGCGTGCACGCCGGCGATCTGGTTAGCGATCGGCGGCGTCTCGCTTGTCTGGGCGTGGTCTTGCTGCCTCAGCGGGCGGATGCGACGGGCGACGATCTTGGTCTTGCTTGGTGTGCTGGCAACCGGCGGCGCATGGCATCATGCGCGGTGGAACATGTTTCGGCTGGACGATCTGGGATTCAGGGCAACCGAGGAGCCGGCGCCCGTCTGCGTGGTCGGCATCGCAACGACGGCCCCTCGCCTGCAGCCGGCGCCGCCACCTGATCCGCTGGAAACATTTGCTCGAGGAGATCGGTCTCATCTGGTACTGCGGCTCTCGCAAATTCGTGACGGATCCGAGTGGCGACCGGTTAGCGGCAAAGCCCGTTTATTGGTCGAGGGACATTTGCTGGAAGTCAGTGCTGGCGATCAGCTGCAGGTATTTGCTTCGCTGATCGCAACGACATCGCCACGCAACCCTGGCGAATTCGATTATGCCGCATTGGAGCGCAGTCGAGGCAGGTTGTGTCATCTCCATGCCAGTCACCCGGCGTGCGTGACCGTCCTCCATGAAGGCAGGAGGTATTCTCTCAGTTCCCAGATTGACAAGCTCCGCAGGCAAGGCAATCAACTGCTCTGGCGGCACCTACGACACCGCAATGCTGGCTTGGCCGCCGCCGTGTTGCTGGGGGTTCGCGAGCAAGTCGGGCGTGACCGCGCCAACGAGTTCTTTGTCACGGGGACAGTTCATCTCCTGGCGATCTCCGGCTTGCACGTGGGTATCTTAGCGTATGGGTTTTGGTTGCTCGCTCGATTGTGGCAGTTTCCATGCCGGCGGACGCTGTTTGCCGCAGTGGTGCTGGTCACTATTTACGCCTTGGTCACCGACGCGCGGCCCCCGGTGCTGCGGGCCGCAATTCTGATTAGCGTGGCCTGCGTGGCGAGGCTGTCGGGACGACAGTTACAAGGATTCAACACGCTGGCTCTGGCGGCGTTGATCGTGCTGGCACTAAATCCGACGCATCTCTTTCAGGCGGGAACACAATTGTCCTTCCTGGCGGTTGCCACACTTGCCTGCACCAGCCGACTGTGGTTGTTTCCAGCCGATCCGACGAATCCGCTCGATCGACTCATCGCGCAAGCTCGCCCTTGGCCCTGGCGCATGGCGCGGCGAGTGATGATTGCGATCTGCCAGATCTGGCTGGCATCGGCTGCCATCTGGATCGTTGCGTTGCCGTTGGTGATGTATCACTTTCAGTTGATCACGCCGATTGCTTTGGTCCTGAATCCAATTGTCTGGTTGCCCATGGCGCTCGCGCTATTCTCAGGATTTGGTGTCCTGGTATTCGGCTGGCTGGCACCTCCGATCGCGTCTATCTGCGGCTGGTTTTGTGATGCGAACCTCACACTGATCCAGTGGTGCATCGATCTTGCGTCGTTGGTTCCTGGAAACCACATGTGGGTCCGAACGCCGCCACTGTGGTGGGTGCTGGCATTTTACGGGACGCTTGCCATGGGGTTGGTCATGCCACGTTGGAGACCGCGGGGAAGATGGATCCTGGCCAGCATCATCGCGTGGATCGCCCTGGGTCTGACGCTAACGGCCACGCGAGCTGGGCGCACCGTCGAAGCCGACAAAGCAGAACTAGTTTGCACTTTTGTTGCGGTCGGTCATGGGACGAGCGTCCTGTTAGAGTTGCCCGACGGGCAGAATCTTCTCTACGACGCCGGTTGTCTGGGGACGCCAACGCGCGCCAGTCAGCCAATCGCAACCACCTTGCGTGAGCGCGGCATCCGACGGTTGGATACGATCATTATCTCGCACGCCGACGCGGATCATTACAACGCGATCCCAAGGTTGCTCGACCAGTTCCGTGTTGGATCGGTTGTGGTTTCGCCGATGATGTTCGATCAGACTTCTGAAGCGTTGGCAACCCTCCGCGCGGCCATCGATCGTGCCAGCGTCCCGGTCCATGAAATCTCGGAGGGAAACGGAATCGAGGCCGCTGGCGATACGGAAGTCGAGATCTTGCATCCGCCTCCACATGGTGTGGGCGGCAGTGACAATGCAAATAGTATCGTCCTCCGCGTCACGTTCGCGGGCCGATCGATCTTACTGCCTGGCGACCTCGAGTCACCCGGCCTTGAGAGACTACTGGGGACACCTCCGGGCAGCTACGACGTGGTGATGGCACCGCACCATGGGTCGCCGCGAAGCCGGCCGCGCGTCTTCGCCCAGTGGTCTCGGCCCCTGTGGGTTGTGATCAGCGGGGGGCATTCGAGCGAAAGTGAGAATGTACGTTGCGAATTCGAAGCGGGCGGTGCGCGCGTCCTTCACACGGATCAAGACGGCGCCGTGCGCGTGCGAATTGCGGCCGATCGCTTCTCCGTGGAAAAATGGCGCCGCCATGTGAGGCCATTCGCCGTCCGCTAGAAATCAAAGGGAATCAAAGGGGTCGGGAGTCATTTGTGCGAAGCACCCAAAGGGCCGTTCCGGCAAATGACTCCCGACCCCTTTGATTTCTGTGCGTCTTGGAAACCGACTCCCGTCGACGTGGAAGTCGGTTGCGAATCCCTGCCGAGCTACCGCTTCTCCGTCCAATCGAGCACACGGAATGAACCGCTGGCGCTCATGTACTCATAGGCGCCCATCTCGTAGGCGTTGTAGGAGGGCCTGGCATTGCTTTCCATATCGGTTACGACCAACGAACCAACATCCAAGCCGGCGTTGATTGCTGGCGATGCAATACTGAGATGAAAATCCCCGTTGGCGGCATCCACGAATTTCGGGTCCTTAAGTACCTCGGTGGCATCTGCCGATGTGCCGGAGAACGGCGTGCTGAACCCATACAAGAGGTTATTCGTGTGCGTCGTTGTTCCGGCCAGACGTAGCAGCCCACAGCTAGTCCCAGTCAGAATCATATTGCGAACCACGGCGTCACCACTGTCAATGTACACTCCGTATCCGGTCGCATTGGCAACGGTCGAGTTGAGCAACGTCGCCTGCTCGGCGCCGGTCGCTGACAGATAAACGCCGACCGAAAATCCGTCGATCGTCGTATTCTTCATTTCTAACGTTCCACCATATCGAACGACGCCCCACCCCCGGTGTCGATCCAGAATCGAAGACCGAGGTTTCAATGGTCAGGGAATCGTTTGTCACATCAGCATAAACTCCAAACTCACCTGTTAGTGTGCAAGCCGCCATACTGACCGTGCTATCTTCGCAGCGTATGCCGTAGGATGTACTATCAGACAAGGTAACATTGGAAATCGCCAGTGTGCTCAGGTTGCTACTGATGCCGTAGAGATTTCGCAAACTGCTCCAGTTGGCGCCACTGGCCTGATCGTTCACCGCCTGATTACAATTTTCAAAATGCAGTCCGGCGGCCGTGTTGTCACGGATAACCGTCGCGTCACGCAGCAGAACATCGCCATCGGTGGCACTGATCAATGTCAATCCCCCGGCGTTGCTGTATAACGTGCAGCCGCTAAACGTGTTCGTTTCACCGCTGTTGCCGGTGGGCGTTACGGACGCTCCCCAGAGAGTGTTGGCAGTCAAGTTAGAATTGGTCACGGTCAGCAAGCTGTTTTGGCTCGCATAAAGTCCAACGGAATTCCCCGAAAATGTGCAACTTGTCAAGGCAGCATTACTGGTATCGACGGCCAGACCGTACCCGCTTCCAGAAAATGTCGTGTTGCTGGCTGTCAACGTGCCTCCGGAGAATTGCACGCCGGCGGTCGTTCCGCCATCGATGGTGACACCATCGAAATCGAAAGTACTGCTGACTCCGGCGAACAAAGTCTGGCTCGACGAGGACGTCCAAGTGGCGATGTTGGATGAGTCAAAGCTGAAATCGCCCGTATCAACGTACAGCCCGTAGGCACCGTTGTCGGCTAGCGACAGACTGGTGACGGTCACGTCCGACATGTCTATGTCGTACAGCCGCATTCCAGCCGTTGTCGTATCGTGGATGGAACAGTTCTCGAGAATCATGGTGCTCGACACACCGTTGAGGCCGTAAAGCGTGTTATCGATTTCGCAGTTCTTGACCGTGATTTCAGTGGAACCAGTGGCATATATCCCGTTCGCTTGCGACACGCCTGCCCCACTGATCCGAAATCCGTCCATCAAGACATATTCCGCGTCTTGAAATGTCCAACCGTATTCCAGGTCGACCTGAGGCTCGACAATGACCGCTCCGGCATCACCCGTATCGACACCGGTGATATCGGCGAGAAAGCTGATTGGGAAAACGCCAATCCCGATTCCAGACGTGACAACCGCTTCCTGGTACGTTCCAGCACCCACATATACGATTGCTCTTGTCTGCGCGACGCTGGCCGCCCTGTTGATCGTGAGAAATGCCGTGGCTGGAGTGATTCCGTCGTTACTGTCATCGCCCATTTTGCGGACGTAGAAGATCTGGATGGACGGTTCGTAACAACCGATATCCACGGCCGCTCCATTACGTGTCTTGCCTTCCAAGTCGGTAGTCAGGGAACCCGTTCCGGCATCGATCGCCAGAGAGATGGATTGGATGTCGTAGTCCCCACCACCGTAGAAATGGGGATCCGTTAAGACGTCATTGGCACCGCCGCTGAAATTAAAGTATTCCCCACCGCCGTTTCCGTACAACAAATTGTGGTCGCCCGAGCCGGATCCACCGCCATAGACGCCATAACCGGTATTGAACGCCATAATCGTGTTTGTGACGGTGCCCGTTCCGTGCGAGAAGTCGAAGCCGTGGGAACCATTGTACGCGACGGTGCAGTGATTAATCGTTACGGCCGGGTTCTTGGCGTGATTCTGGATTCCCTCTTCGCGGTTGTCTGTGAGCAGACAGTTTTCCAAAGTGATTTGAAGCTGCGGTGTCTCCGACTTTGGATGCACGTGCATTCCATCTTTGTTTCGTTGCATAATGCAGCGAGTGATCGACACGACGCTACCATCGGCCTCTAGTCGCATTCCGTGATCGCCGTTATCCGAACAGGTCGTGTCTTCAATCACGATCTGTGAAGCCTTTTTAATCACGATCCCTTTTTTGGTGTTATTCTGCACCATACAGTTCGTAATCGTGACGTTCGAAGATGATCCATCGATCTCAATTCCGCTGTCGTCATTGTCGTGGATGTAGCAATTATCGACCGTGACACCCGCATCTTTAATCTTGATGGGCTTTTTGCCATTGCGAAACTCGCAGTTCTGCAATACGCCACCGAGACTGTTTTCCCAACTAACCATCTTCTTTTCGCCATCAAAGATGAAACCAACTATTTCGATGTAGTCGCCGCCATCCATCTTGAAACTCTCGTTTTTGCTGACGATGACGTCTCCAGCGTCTCCCGTTTGAGCACCGCTCGAGTCAGCTTCAAAGCGGATAGGATTCGCCGACGTTCCGTCATTCGACACATCTGCTTTGTCTGTGTAGGTGCCTGCCCCAACGTAGACGGTATCGCCAGCATTGGCGACGGTGGCCGCCTTCTTAATCGTCTTGAACGCCGTTGCAGCTGATTGGCCGTTATTGCTGTCACTTCCGCTTGTGCGGACGTAGTACGTTGACGCATCATCATCATCATCATCGTCGTCATCGTCGTCATCGTCGTCATCGTCGTCATCGTCGTCATCGTCGTCATCGTCGTCATCGTCGTCATCGAGGGCATATGCTACCGAAGTTGGTGCAAGGATGGAAAATGAGTTTCCAAGCGTAAAACACCCGAAAAGTAAGCAAACAAAGACAAGCCAGAGGCAATGCAGCAAGCGACGCAGCTGCGGTTGGGAAAGTCGAAAAAGTGACATAGGTTCTTCCTTTGTGGTTTTTTTCTACGGCGCAGAACCGCCACTAAGAAGCCCAAAGAAAATGGGCTTCGGTTGAAGTCTACGTCACGAACGGCTGAGAGGCCTGCAAAAAATGACGTGGTGACTCACTTCTCAGGCAATCGTTCAGCTGGCGTTGGAGTCTTGCCACGCAGTGATGCGGTAAAGCAACGCCTACGTCGTCGCCCACTCACGCCACATGATGTTCTATCACCTCAACACAAAACCGAAGAATGCCATCAACCCCACCGTTACGATGACCAGAACGGCCATGACGACAAGCATCCTCACGTTCACCTCTCCCGGCTCAGGAGTCTCAATCACGACGCCAGATTCGAAATCGTAACCGCAGTGCTCACAGCGCTCATAGAAGTTCGGCGCAAATGCCTCGTCGCAAGTCGTGCACATCAGCATGAGTGGTGCGCCGATCACCTCGTCTTCGCCATCAACACCACCCAACTGGATCAACGGTGCGGCCGGAATCCACTCGGCCAGTGGGAACGTGGTTCCAGACGTCTCGCAGATCGGACAAACGGCCCGGCGAACTGAATCGCAGTTTGGGCAAACAGGCCATTCATCCCATGATTCGAGGTCATCGTCCTGATCATCATCGTCCCAAGATGGTTCGTCGTAGGGTCCATTCATCGAATCGCCGTTCGTTGCGAGGCTTGCTTTGTGGCAGACCCCAACAGGTTTACGTAGACTATCGGAGCATGATAAACCCCTTGGCTCCACGTATCGAGGTCTCGCCGATGATCACACGCCGGATTATTTGTCTGATTGTGTTGATTTCACCAATCTTGAGTCTTGCGGCGGCAGCCGCCGAATCGCCGCGTGTGTTGCCTGCCGGCAAGGTCCCGCAAGACCGCCGGCTGGAACCGCTCAAGGACCTCAACGGTTATTTCCCATTCACACCATCTGCTTCACCCGGCGCGTGGAATCGGCGGGCTGAACGCGTCCGCCGTCAACTGCTGGTTTCATTGGGTCTGTGGCCACTTCCCACGCGCACGCCGCTGAATCCTGTCATCCACGGTCGTGTTGATCGCGATGATTACACCGTCGACCGTGTTTATTTTGAGAGTATGCCAGGTTTTTACGTGACGGGCAGCCTGTTCCGGCCCAAGAACCATGCCGGCCCAATGCCAGCGGTGCTGTGCCCACACGGGCATTGGGCCAACGGCCGCTTTTACGATACGGGCCTCAACAAAGTGAAGCAGGAAATCAAACAGGGAGGCGAGCAGTTCGAAGAGGGCGGCCGCAGTCCGTTACAATCGCGATGCGTACAGCTCGCCCGGATGGGATGCGTCGTTTTTCATTACGACATGATCGGATACGCCGACAGCACTCAGATCAGTTTCGAAGTCGCGCATCGGTTCGCCAAGCAACGTTTGGAAATGAACCGCGACAGCGACTGGGGCCTGTTCAGCCCACAGGCCGAATCGCACGGACAATCTGTCATGGGTCTGCAATCGTGGAATTCAATCCGTGCGTTGGATTTTGTCAGCCAGTTGTCGGACGTTGATCCACAGCGTTTGGCGGTGACCGGTGCCAGCGGTGGCGGAACTCAAACGTTCATCCTGTGTGCGATTGACCCGCGACCCGCCGTCGCTTTTCCCGCCGTCATGGTTTCCACCGCAATGCAAGGCGGTTGCACATGCGAAAATGCCAGCGGGCTCCGCGTTGATACCGGCAATGTCGAATTCGCCGCGCTCTTCGCGCCCAAGCCGTTGGCCCTGTCGGCAGCGGATGACTGGACAAAGGAGATGTCTACCAAGGGCTTCCCCGAACTTCGCGAGCACTACGCCATGTTGGGTCACGCGGACCGCCTCATGCTGCTCTCGCGAACGGAATTCGCCCACAACTACAATTCTGTCACGCGACACGCGATGTACCACTGGCTCAATCAGCATTTGAAACTTGGCGTTTCCGAACCGATTTCGGAACGGGACTATCAGCGGCTGTCTCAGGATGAAATGACTGTCTGGTCCGGGGGGACGACAAAGCCCGCCGGGGGCCCCGACTTTGAACGCGAGTTGCTGGCTTGGTGGCACGCCGATACGCAGCGCCAATTGCAGGCGCTGACTCCGAGCGACGCATCGTCGTTGCGTGGTTTTCGAGAAATCGCAGGGGGCGCGATCGATGTGATAATCGGCCGAGACCTACCTGCCGCGGCAGACGTCGACTACGACCAGAACTACAAGGAAGATCGAGGTGACTACCTGCACATGATGGGGCTCTTGCGCAACGAGTCACGGAACGTGGAACTACCGATTTCTTTCCTCTATCCCACACGCTGGGAAGGCCAGGTCGTCATCTGGCTTTCTGAAGAGGGTAAAGCCGGCCTGCTCAGCGAGTCTGGCATTCCAATTCCGCCAGTGTCGCGATTGCTGGGTGACGGTGCCGCCGTCGTTGGCGTTGATCTGGTGTCTCAAGGTGAATTTCTGGCCGATGGCAAGCAGATCGAAACGACGCGTCGCGTGAAGAACCCTCGAGAAGCCGCTGCCTACACGTTTGGCTACAACCACACGGTGTTCGCCAAACGCGTGCACGATGTGCTGACCGTGATTGCATTCGCCCAGAATCACGAGACCACGCCCAAACGTGTCGATTTGGTGGGCCTGGGTCCCGGTCCTGCTGCCTGGGCCGCGGCAGCCCGCGCGCAGGCGCGCGATGCCGTTGGCAAGGCAGCAATCGCCAGCAACGGATTCCGCTTTGGCAGCGTCAAGGAAATCCACGATCCCAACTTTCTACCCGCGGGTGCACGATACTTCGACCTCCCCGGAATGCTTGCAGTGGCCGCGCCCGAGGCATTGTGGCTGGGCGGCGAGGGGAACGAAGCACCGGAAATCGTACGTGCGGCCTACAAAGCAGCAGGTTCGTCAGACCAAGTGACCATGTTTAAAGGCAAGACGGATCAGGCCGACGCAGCGGTGTCGTGGCTGTTGGCCAAATAGGACCCTTCGTTATTGCCGTCATATGGGCAGGCGCTGCCGATGGTCGACTACCGGTCGCTGCCGCGGCCCAACGTGCTGCCAGCGGGCGACGAGGTCTTCAAGTTCTTCGGCCAGCCAAAAACTTAGTTCAAAAAAAGCCTCGGTGTCGACGTGGATGCGTCCGAGAGAATTTGGCCCGCTCAATATCAACTTGATTTCTTGGTTTTGGGATTCGTTGGGCATGGTATAGCTCCTAGCTGGAGTCCACGCGATTCCCTGCGAATCGTTACACGGCTCTTTCCCTTTTCCGCGAACCGACAGATGCCGGCTAATCATATGACGTTGCGACGAGGCAATTTGTTCGCCAAAATCCATGTTGACGACTCAATTCGACCGCAATTCGGTGTCTGACAACAAGTTCAGTTGCCAAATTGCAGCCCAATCGAGCCTCCTCTGTGGCAATTATTGTTGATGCGATTCGGTCTTGTTGCGTTTCGCCGTTTTCGCTACCTTCCGCCGCAATTCGTTGTTCTCATCTCGCCGATTCGGCATCGCTATCTCGTCGTTCGAATCTACGCGCCGTCACATCCTTTTTACGCGAGGCATTCCGCCGTGGACTGCTGGACAAAGAACGCTGCCATTGGCCCGAGCATTGAGGGTCGTCGTCATCTCAATTCATCGAGAGCACTGTTGCTGTTCACGGCGCTGCTAGCGATCCTGCCAGGCTGCCAGATGGCCGCCGATGGGCAGAACCAGCAGGGTGTTCGCCTCTTTCAGCAGGGGCAGTTCCAACCCGCATTGCAGAAATTTCAGCAGGCACTTGCCACCGATCCCGTCAATGCCGACGCGTACTACAACATGGCGGCATCGATGCACAAAATCGGGTCAGAGAAAAAAGATAGCGAGATGCTTGCCCAAGCCGAAGCACTCTACAACCAGTGCCTGGACATCGATGAAAACCACGTCGATTGCCATCGCGGCCTTGCGGTTCTCTTGAAAGAAACCGGCCGGCCGGATCGTTCCTTTGCGTTACTCAAGAACTGGGTAAACTCACAGCCGAACTTGGCAGACGCACGAGTCGAACTGGCACGAGTCTACGAGGAATCGGGGGATCTGGAAACGGCCGTCTTGCATCTGAACCAGGCCGTTGGAATCGACCAGACCAATCATCGGGCGTGGGCCGCATTCGGCCATATTCGCGAAGAAACGGGCAACCTCGACCAGGCTTTGACCAACTACCAACGCTCGCTCGATCTGAATCCTTTCCAAAGCAACGTTGCCGCACGAGTCGCCACGCTCAACCGCAGCGTGCGCGGCAATCTGAATGGCACTTCAATGCCGGGCAGTACGCGTACGGTGACTAACCCTCGGTTCCGGTATTAGACGGCCCGCCTTGAAATCGGTCCACACCGAACCAACATGATCGGCAACCATCAAATATCAGTTCATTCACAAGAAGGAGCACCGTCGTGAAACAACGTACGATCGTCATGGCGCTGACTTGCCTGTTGACCACTACGTTCTGTGTTCGAGCGCACGCGGACGGGTTCAAATTCCCTAAGATCGCGAATCCGTTCAAAAAGCCCGCCGTGTCAGACTCGAACGAACCGGTACGTCATGTGCGAGCGACCGGGACCAATCTCTCCGATACCAACCGACCCACGGTACGCGAAACAAGTTCGTTTTCTCTCCCAAAACTGAAGTTGCCAGAACTCACAATGCCAAGTTTCGGACGCGAACAATCCGGAACGCCCACCACGACACGGCAGCCATCAATGCGTACTACGGTCACGCGGCAGTCACGTTCGAACGACAATCGCCCCCCCGAACCTTCCGTTTTTGACAAGTTCAGCCAAGGCACCAAGAGTTTTTTTGGCAAGGCCAAAACGACATTAATGCCGTGGACGAACGACACCGCATCGACGACACGCCGCCCGAGTGCGCCGAGCGGTTCCTTGTCGCAGCATTCCACACGCACCAATCGCGGAACGAGAAGTTCGTCGAGGTCAAACTCGCAGATCCGTGAAGCTTCAACGGACAACGGTTTTACCTTTCCTTGGTCAAAACCCAAGAGAGAGACCGTACAAGAGCTCAGGAGCGCGAACGACTTTCTGGCGCTGCCTCGCCCGAAATACTAGCGAGGCTGACAAGCCTCGTTTCGCGAAACGGCACCAAACAACTGGCCGGCGCGGAGCGTCATTTGACGGACACCAATTTTTGCTGCTCTTCGTTAAGGTCTCCGTCACCGCACGTTTGGTTTCTGCCCCGTTTTTTTGCCGCGTACAAAGCAGCACCGGCCCTCTCCAGAAGGTCTGATTGAGATGTGCCTGGGGTCCCCTGAGCGACACCGCAGCTGACAGTAACCGATATCTCGTGATCGTGATGATGCAGCACTGTCGATTCGATTCTGTAGCGGTAGCATTCAGCAGCAGATCTCGCCGCTCTCTCATCGCATCGTGTCAAGAGTACACCAAAATCTCCGCCACCCAACCGACAAGCGTGATCGCTCGGCTTGCTGTTTTCGAGCAGGATGCGAGCAAGCAATGAAAGTACGCCATCGCCTGCAGCGTGCCCATATTCGTCGTTGACGGACTTGAAATCGTCGATGTCGAGCAAGACCAGAGAATAGGGTTGTCCGTTCTGGTGGCGCAATTCTTCGCAGCGGGCATACGCCTCGTCGAAAGCCTCGCGATTGCTCAGTCGTGTAACAGCTTCAATGCGAGCAATCTGCTCCACGGAACTCGTTTGGGTAGCAAGCTGAATTATCTTCTCTTTGCCAGCATCAACTTCATCCCGAACGACTTTGTTTTCCGTGCGGAGTTCACGAACCATGCCCAACAAAGTTCCCGCGAACTGGACAAGTAACTCGATATGCTTGATGCCGTCGAGTTTTGATCCAAGTGCACTACTCCTTTTTCTATACGCTTCAAGACTAGACTGCTCCTTGGTCATAAGATCGTCGCACGCGGACATGAGTCCTGCAATGGTCGTATCGATGGTGTGCTCGACGGACTGATTTGCTTGCTGAATTCCGCCAAGCGTGGAAGCGCCAGACTGTCCAGCTTCGGCCGTCGACAGTGATCGCTCAAATTGGCAGAGTTGCTCAGAGTGATTTGACAGGGCCTTGCCTGCGGTGGCCAACAGGTCACAAACTCGGGCGCTATCCAAACTCGTTTCTTGCTCGAGATTACCCAAAGCCGTCAGCGCTGTGAGGATTTCTAGATCTTTCCTTCGACAGAAGAACCAGACGATTAATCCCACCGCGATTAACTGCAGAATTATGGTTACTGCGAACAAGAACATAGATCTGCCCAATCTATAAGGAATCCAAGCGTACGCACGATTGGCGGTTGCTGCGGTACACTGTACAACCCTAGCCTTTTTTTGGGGTAAGCAACCTGATGCTAATGTCAAATGTGCTGATTGTAGGACGCCAAACGCGTAAAGTTGCGATTCAAATCAGGCAAGAGTTCGACGCCGGCCCTGCCATCTACCGCAATCGCAACTCGGGGAGGTACAATATGCCGTCATGACGACGGACTTGATACTCGGTACTGCAGGCCACATCGATCACGGGAAATCATCCCTGATTCGCGCTCTGACAGGCGTCGACCCTGATCGATTGCCCGAAGAGAAACGCCGCGGCATCACCATTGAATTGGGCTTCGCCGAACTGCTGTTGGACGATTTTCGACTGGGCGTCGTCGATGTTCCAGGCCACGAACGTTTCGTCCGCAATATGCTCGCTGGCGCCACCGGCATGGACATTGCCCTGCTGGTCGTCGCCGCCGACGATTCAGTCAAGCCGCAGACTCTCGAACATCTCGAAATCCTCCGCCTCTTGGATCTGAACGCCGGTGTCATCGCCCTGACTAAGTCGGATCTGGTGGACCCGGACTGGGCCGAGTTGGTTGAAGAAGAGATCCGTGCGCTGGTGGCCGAATCTTTCCTCGATCGCGCTCCGATCGTTCGTACGAGTACGGTGACGGGCGCAGGACTGGAAGAGCTGAAATCGCACTTATTGGGGGCCGCGAAGTGCGTCGCCGCGAGTGGCCGTCTGGAATGCGAGCGGGGACCATTTCGCATGGCCATCGATCGCACTTTTTCGATCGCGGGGCACGGCACCGTCGTGACGGGCAGCGTCAGCAGTGGGCGCGCGGCGGCTGGTGATGAGCTGATCCTCGAACCAGGCAACCTGAAAGCGCGAGTGCGCGGTATTCACAATCATGACCGTTCTGTCGATGAAATCCATCGAGGACAACGCGCTGCGATCAACCTGGGCGGCGTCCACCACGACCAGATTCGCCGAGGCCAAGAACTGTGCTCACCAGGCCACTTGGTGCCTAGTCGATTGATTACAACGGAACTGACCCTCCTCGAAACAGCACCTCGGCCCTTGAAGAACCGCTCACGGGTACGCTTGCATGTAGGAACCGCGGAACTACTCACGACCGTGCGACTGCTCGAAGCCGATCAATTACAACCAGGTCAATCTGGGTTTGCACAGCTGTCTCTCAGTGAGGCGGCCGTTACCGTCTGGAGCCAACCGCTGGTCATTCGCAGCGAATCGCCCGTCATTACCGTTGGTGGTGGTCGCGTGTTGGATCCCGATGCACAGCGGATTCGCAAGCCCAACGAAGAGACCATTCGCATGCTGGGGCACTACCGGTCCGATGATCCGATTGAGCGAGCATCAGCGGCGTTATACTTTGCCGGGCTCCGCGCGTGGAAACCAATCGACCTTGCGAGAACCGCGGGTATCGAGGCCTTTGAGGCCGCGACCGACGCGTTGCGCGAACGTGGTGACCTGTGTGAAATTCGAGTGTCACCGACCCGCAATCTGCACGTCCACGGATTGATTTTGAAGCAGCTCTGCAAACGAATTGCCGTCGTGCTCAACCAATTGCACGACGAATTCCCATTGCGAACTGTCTTTGACCGCTCGGTGGTTGCCAATCGTTTTCGCTATCTTGACGAGTCAATATTGCAGGCGTGTCTGAAACTGATGGTCAGTGAGCAGCGATTGAAATTCGGTCCCACCGGTGTTTCACTCGTCGGCCGTGGGCCCAAACTCTCTCAAAACGAACAAAAGCTGTTGAACGAACTTGTCGACAGATTCCGGGCTGCGGGAATCCAATCTCCATCCGTCAAGGAATGTCAGAAACAGACCACCAAGAACCAGGCTGCCGTCGGCCAGCTCTTGGCGTTGGCCGCCGCCAATGGCGATCTCGTGGCATTGACCAACGATGTCTATCTGCACGTGGAGGTCGAAAGCGGCGTCCGCCAACAGTTGCGCGACGCCTTGGCTACCAATCGTAATGGCTTGACGCTGAGCGAAATCCGAGAAATCCTGGAGACGACGCGAAAATATGCCGTGCCGCTGTGCGAATACTTAGATCGGATAGGATTCACGAAACGACAAGGCGACGTTCGCGTATTGGCGGAAGCACGCCCCTGACCACTGCAATCAACTAGAGACACCAAACTCCCATGCAAAATCCACTCAGAAATATTCCCTCCGTTAACGAATTGCTGGAAATCCCTCCGTTGCGCGGCATGGTCGATCGCGTCAGTCACAGCGTCGTGGTCTCCGGTGTACGGACGTTTCTGAGCGACTTTCGTGACGAGGTTCAAACGGCCGCATCAGAATTCAAGGTCCCAACTGCTACTGAATTGGCTGAGCGGATTGCTGAGTGGATTGTTAAGGATGAAACACCGTCGCTGCGACCTGTGATCAACGCCACCGGCATTCTTCTGCATACAGGGCTGGGACGTGCTCCTTTGGCAGGTGAGGCCATTCAGGCAATGAGCGAAGTGGCGGCGGGATACTCCAGCGTGGAAGTCGATTTGGCAACGGGAGAACGTTCACAACGCGTGCTGGCGGTGGAGAGCTTGTTGACTAAGTTGACTGGCGCGGAGGCAGCGGTTGTCACCAACAACAATGCGGCCGCAACGTTGCTGGCGCTCACCACACTGGCAGCCGGCCGTGAAGTTATCGTGTCGCGCGGTCAGCTGATTGAGATTGGCGGCAGTTTTCGTTTGCCCGATGTCATGACGGCCAGCGGCGCTCGATTGCGCGAGGTTGGAACGACCAACAAGACGCGATTGGCCGATTACGAGCAGGCAATCGGCGAAGAAACCGCCGCGTTGATGAACGTGCACACCAGCAACTATCGAGTCGTTGGGTTTACTGAAGAAGTCACCACAACCGAATTGGTGAAGCTAGGTCGAGACCACAAATTGCCGGTCATTGACGACATCGGCTCGGGTGCTCTGCTCGATCTGACAAAGTACGGAATCAACGAGGAACCAATCGCTGCAGAGAGTATCAAAGCGGGAGCCGACGCCGTCCTGTTTAGCGGCGACAAACTGCTCGGTGGCCCACAATGTGGAATCATCGTGGGCAGGCGTTCTGTAATCGACCAGATCGCAGAACACCCAATGATGCGTGCCATGCGTGTCGACAAGCTGACCTTGGCCGCGCTAGCGGCAACACTACGGCTTTACCGCGATCCAGAAACGGTGGAACTTTCAGTTCCCTTTCTTACGCTAATCAGCACGCCAATCGAGAATCTACGGTCGCGGGCCGAGCGGTTGGCTCCCCAGCTAGCAGCCCTCGACGCCGTTGCCACCGCGAATCCCATGGACGACGTGACTTATCTGGGAGGAGGATCGGTACCAACTCAACAGATCAAGACCTGCTGCGTCGCCGTTACTCCCGCCGTAGGCAGCGTATCGGATTTCGCAACGCGGCTGCGAAACGGTTGCCCGGCAGTGTTTGGACGCATTTTCCAAGACCGATTCCTGTTTGATCTGCGGACCGTCTTTCCACATCAAGACGCCATGTTGATCACCGCGACCGAAACCAGACCGAACGAGGCAAGCCCCAAGAACACAGACGACTAGCAGCACAAACCTCGGACTACGCTCGGTGAAAGAGCCCGCCTTGTCCCGGGGAATCCGTAATTCTGGACGACCCCAAACGGAAATCCTATCGAATTTTGTAAGAAACCCTGCCGCATCGAGGCCCAGTCAGGTTAAACTCTTAAGCATGTGCAGATTTCGCTTTCGAGCCCTGATTCACCGACGCTGGTCATGCGCATTGCTAGCGGCCGGCTACCTGATCTGTTTTGCATTCACGCCCAACGCCATCCCGCAAGACGCTAAACCTCACCCGCCTAATGAACCCACTGGAATTGAACACCACGCCTGGGCGAAATTTGGTGTCGGTTCATGGAAGCTCGTGCGGATTTCCAAGGAGATGTTTGGCACGGATGGAAAACTCGAGACCATGACGATTCAAGAAGGGAAGATCACGCTGACTGGCGTCAAGGGAAACCGGTTCACATTGCAGGAAGAGATCACATTGGAGGTGGCCGGGAAGCGTTTTAAATCGGCGACGCGCATCATCGAGCGGGGTCTGAATAACGAGACCGAGGGGCAGACAGTCACCAGCAAATCGCTCGGCAAGGGGAGAGTCGTCATCTGCCGGCGCGAATATCCCAGCCAAGTCCATGAAATCATTGTCTCCGATGCAAAGAGCAATCGTGTTAGCAAGGTATATTATTCGCCAGAAGTGCAGCCGTTCATTTTGAAGCGTGAAACGACTTACACCGACAAGACGGGGAAACAACCGAATTACGTGGCAACCGTCGAAGTGCTCGCCGTCGATATGCCCCACCGCGTCCTCACAGAGGTCAAACCGTCGGTGCATACCAAGACGGTTCACACTAAGGGAAACCGCACGATGGTGACACTTGAGGTCAGCTGTCAAAACGTGCCCGGTCACATCGTGGCACACACGGCAAAGCAAGTCGGTCCAAATGGACGGTTGATCGAGCGAAGCACGCTCGAGCTGCTGGATTATAACGTTGCCAGCAAACAGGCGGGCGCTCGTGGTTTGGGTCGACCGCGGCGCCTTGGCAAGCGGCGGTTGTACGGAAATCCGCGGTAATCGAGGCCGTTGGATGCCCTTGCTTTTTCTCCACGTTTTTTGCCCCAAATCGCCTCAACCTTTCTCCTCACAATGACTTGCGTTCCTCAGATCAATCTTGACTAGGAATTGAGGGTCGCTATAATTCTGTCAAATGTGAAGATCGGTAGTCTCGGGAAGACCCGAAATTGCTTACGGTTGGAGCGGAACAGGAAGATATGCGGTTTGCGTATGCCGCGAAGTCTTGTTAATGAGGGAGCTAAGGACTGGTGTAGCGTGGGAGAACCACGGAGGTTTTGAGCGGTTGGCCAATCGGCCAGCGGTCAATGTTCTCAAATCGCTAGTCCTACCATCGGCCAGGAAGGGTGGTATGACACCATGACGACAAAGACTGTCTTTACGACGGGAGAAGCAGCTAGGATTTGCAAGGTCAGTCAGCAGACGATTATTCGCTGCTTTGACAACGGGAGCCTGAAGGGATTTCGAGTGCCCGGCAGCCGTTTTCGTCGCATTCCTCGTGATCAGTTGTTTCAGTTCATGAAGGAAAACGGCATTCCCACGGATGCGCTGGAAAGTGGAAAACGCAAAATACTAATTGTTGATGACGATGTCGAATTAGTCGAGTTGCTCGTTGACGTCTTTGAACGCGATGGTCGATTCGACATTCGAACCGCGAATAACGGATTTGATGCTGGCATGTTCGTGAAGGAGTTTCGCCCGGACCTCGTAGTGTTGGACGTCATGCTACCGGACATCAATGGCAAGGAAGTTTGCCAGCGTGTACGGAGCGATTCTACCTTGGATTCCGTCAAGATCATCTGCATATCGGGTATGGTCGAACAGGACAAGGTTGCCGACCTGCGAGCTGCTGGCGCGGATGAATTCATCCAAAAACCGTTTTCCGTCGACAAGTTGCTCGAGCGATCCTGCGACTTGTTAGACATCGAACGCGTCGTCACAACCTAAATCGGTCGCGAATGCCGCGCGCCCGTTGGGCGCGCGGTGCGATCGCTGCCCCGACGTCAGGGATGATTGCCAAGGGACATGTTCTGGTTGCCAAAACTCACCGGCGGGGCAGCGCAATGGCGTCTTCCGCTATCGGAATCGACTGCCGCGGCGATCATGGCCGTTCTATTTCCGGTTCCGAGTGGCGCATCGCGTGAGACATTTCGGCGTGCCGTGGCAACGGATCCGGGTTTGGCTCTGTGGCTCGCGTGCAGATTTCCACGAGACCGAATTCCGTGCGGTGTCGACGATCTGGTGGAGTGGTTTCTGCAAGATATCGTCTCCCAGTTGTCATGGCATTCCGAATTTGTAAATCCCGCGTCAACTTCCATCTGGCATTCCGGCGATTGGTCAGTTCTGACCGAGCGCAGTCGTGCAGTCGCACAGCGAAGCGCAGTGGCACAGCGAAGCGCACAACCGACATGTGAATCACAGCGAACACAGCTGGCAGAGCTGATTGGCCTGTTGCATTTGAGCCCCGAGTTGCTTTCATTATGTGGCCCGACAATCCGGCTCGGGGCCACCGATGACGGTTCCAGCTGCTTGCCCCCCTGGCTGACAGACGCCATCGGCCAGCTTCGACGAGCCGAATCATCAGAGACGGTCTACCAGGTCGTTCGTCAAGCCATTGAGGAATTTGAGAGTAACCGACCGACCAAAGGAACGGTTGGTCCAGAGACCACAACGCCCAGTTTTGCATCGATGCTGCCCCGGATGGCGCAGACTTTGGCGCGTTTGGAAGATTTGGAATGCGAGTTTGCCGCTTCGCTCGAAACGGCCAAACTGGACGCGATGCGCGAGTTGGCCTACGGTGCCAGCCACGAGATCAATAATCCACTGGCCAACATCTCGACACGAGCCCAAGCACTCTTGGTAGGCGAGACCGATCCCGAACGACGCCGCAAACTTGCCACGATCAATAGCCAGGCATTTCGGGCTCACGAGATGATCTCAGACATCATGCTGTTCGCCAAGCCGCCACGGATCGATCCGATCTCCGTCGATCTCGTTGAGCTAACCGACGAAATTATGTCCGAGCTCGCTGAAGATGCTGAGGAACAAGGCACTGAGTTACGTCGTGAACTCCAAGACAAGCAGATTTCTGTGCTGGCGGATCGGGGGCATCTGGCCGTCGCACTGAAAGCTCTCATACGAAACTCGCTCGAAGCCATCGCGATGGGCGGCTACATCGAACTGACGTCTCGACTGATTTCAAGCACATCATCGAGTCGTTCGCAGGTCGAGATCGTCGTCCGCGACAACGGGCCAGGCGTCTCCGCCGATGCGCGAAGTTCGATGTTCAACCCGTTCTATTCCGGGCGCGAAGCAGGTCGAGGCTTAGGCCTGGGACTGTCGAAGTGCTGGCGCATCATCACACTGCATGGTGGCAACATCTCTTTAGATGATACGTACTCTGATGGTGCCAGGTTTGTCATCTGCCTGCCCATCGGTGCCGTGCACTCAGTCGACCCCGAATTCGCTGCTCACGGATAAACGGTCTTGAGTTGGCTCGAACCATTTTTCGAGATTCTATTTCCGGGCGACCATCCATACGGTTGCCTCAGCCTACTGCCACCTCTGTGTGCGATCACCCTTGCGATTGCCACGCGACGCGTTGTGATGTCGCTCTTGGCGGGAGTTTTTGTGGGCTCGCTGGTGTTGGCTGGTGGAAATCCAATCACCGCGATTGCCGCAACCTGCGAAGACCATCTGTGGAAAAGTCTCAGCAACGAAGACCATCTACGCGTCTTCGTCTTCACGCTGGGTATGGGTGCCATGGTCGGTGTGATGCAGCGCGGCGGTGGTATGGAGCAAGTTGTCAATAAACTGATGCCGCTGGCGCGGGATCGGCGGAGTGGGCAACTCACAGTCTGGTTTCTCGGCATGATCGTCTTTTTCGACGACTACGCGAATTCGCTGCTGCTGGGAAACACCATGCGTCCGCTGACCGACCGCCTGCGTATCTCTCGGGAAAAGCTCGCCTATCTGGTCGATTCCACCGCCGCGCCGGTCTCTGGCTTGGCAATTGTCTCGACATGGGTCGCCACCGAAATCGGTTTGATCCAGTCTGGCTTTGAGAGCCTGCCGAACTTCGGACAGTCGGTCGATGGGTTTTCCATTTTCCTGGCAACGATCCCCTATCGTTTTTATGTCGTACTTGCTTTGCTGTTTGTGCCGATGGTCGCAATTCTGGGGCGAGACTTTGGCAGCATGCTGATCGCTGAACGCGAGGCGTCTGGCGCGACACCCAAGTCAGAGTCGAGTGAACAAGGGTCCCCTGCCGACGGCGCGAGTTGGCATGACGCCTTCTGGCCCGTCATCGTGATGGTTGGAGTCACCGTCGTCCTCATCTTGCACACGGGCAGCGCCTCCGATCCCGATGCGCCTCCCCAGGATCTGCTCACCACCTTTGGCAGCGGTGACACATATCTAGCGTTAGTTTACGGATCGTTGTCCGGACTGCTGACGGCGATGACACTGTCATGGTGCCGCGGCACTCTCTCTACAAGCCAAATTCGCGATTCCGCCTTTACCGGCGCAGGCCACGTGGTCGGCCCGCTGACCATCTTATGGGTCGCCTGGGCGCTGTCTGGGCTGACCACGGCCGATCATCTGGGTACCGGCGAATACCTCGGCGGGCTATTACAGAGTGCCTTGGATGTCCGATTTCTGCCCACTGCCGTGTTCATCCTGGCATCGTTGATCGCATTTGCCACCGGAACAAGCTGGGGCACGATGGGCATCTTGATGCCGCTGGTCATCGCCGTTGTCTACCGGATGCTTGCTGACACGGAGGTCACTGTCACGCCGGAAAATACGATCATGGTCGCAGCCATCGGCAGTGTCTTGGCCGGTGCCATTTTCGGCGATCACTGTTCACCAATCTCTGACACGACCGTTCTGTCTTCGCAGTCCAGCGGTTGCGACCACATCGCTCACGTGCGAACGCAGTTGCCATACGCGATGGTCGTGGGCACGGTCTCGATCGTGTTTGGCACGCTGCCAATCGGGTTCGGTGTCTCAGTCTGGATCCTGCTGCCGTTGTGCCTGGCCGCGCTGGCACTGTTTCTGGTGACCGTCGGGCGTCGTGCGGAAGTCGAGTAGCCGCTGACGAGAACGGGGTGTCTTTTCTTGGCGGCTGACCGGCTTACGTCTATTCCAATAATAGTTCCGACAGCGTAGGTGACAAAGAATGTTACACTCGACGAAACGACAATCGCCAACACGAACGCGATGGAAGTAACAACCGCCCTAGCCTTGGTGGGCGGATCGCCGTGCGCGTTTTCTACAGAAGGCGCTTCGTAATCTGGCTCGCTGGGCATGGGGGTATTGTAGCAGGGTTAACCAAGTTGAAAGCGAACTAGCCCCAATACCGTTTAATGAATCACAACTACTGACTGCTTAAAGGTTTTCGTTGGTGGCGGTGGGTGCCGGTGTTGTGGTCGCTTCTTCGGCCAGCCAGACATTTTGCGTTTGATGACGCGCGGGTTGATTCGGTTGC
>PVBE010559200.1_pt1 | contig 40565 bp, 39 predicted proteins | sample 1631181 | NCBI WGS metagenome assembly PVBE01 (sample SAMN08397723, study PRJNA350692) | Marine metagenome, whole genome shotgun sequencing project. | isolation source: water | place: Pacific Ocean | collected 2012-04 | reverse complement strand
CGGAAGCGGGCGCTGTGGGTGCCATCGCGGAAGCGGGCGCTGTGGGTGCCATCGCGGAAGCGGGCGCTGTGGGTGCCATCGCGGAAGCGGGCGCTGTGGGTGCCATCGCGGAAGCGGGCGCTGGGGCCTCGAAGCCGGCCGGTGCGCCGGTGTCTGCGGTGGTGGCCGCAGTATCGGCGGACGGCTTTTGCTCGGTTGGCGCCTCCCATGGGTCGCCGCTTTCCGGTTCGGCCACGTCGTCAACGGCGAGTGAGCGTGCCTGCTCGGGCGCGTTGAAGGGGTCCGGAGCGAGGAAGACCTCGTCGGGCGGTGCGAAGAGCGCCGGGGCTTCGGACTCCGTGCCGGCGGTTTCGGGCGGCGCGGACGGAAGTGTCATGCCGAGCGTGACCGCGAGGGCGGTGGTGCGCTGCGCGCTCGGAATCCGGCTCAGGTCGCTCGTGTAACGGACCACCCCCTCCGGATCGGTCCACATCCAGAGATCGGCGATGGCCGGCTGCCCGAGCAGAACGACCGCGATCCCGAGAGTCAGGGCGCGCGTCGACATTCGGGGATTTTCGGCGGGCTGTCGGAGAGCGTCAACTCGCGTCGGTGGCGGAAGCGGTTCGGGCGTTCACGCAGCCGCATTTTGTCATGTGCAGGATCCGACGAAACCGTGCGTCTGAGCGGGTTTGTGTCGCTCTCCTCACTTCCGCTGGGTGGCACGAGCCTTGCTTTTCCAGGAGCCCGTGTGGCCCTCTGATCCCCGCTTCTTGCCCATTTCCCGCCAGGCGGCGGTGTGGGTCGCCGCTGCCTGCGGGCTCGCGCTGGTGGCGGCGGCCGACGCCCGGGGTCTGGTGTGGCGGCGCGTGGATGCGGGTGCGCACGGCGAGGCAGTCGGCGCACTTTCATTCGATGTCGCGACTGGGCGGCTCGCCGTCGGCGGTACGCGCGGTCTGCGGCTCGGCGAGCCCGGCGCGGGCTTCCGGCGTGTGCTGCATCGGGGGCCCGTGCGCGACGTGGCGTTCGTGCCCTCTGGCGGCTTGCTGGCGGCGACGCCCCGGGGTGTTTTCGAGATCGACGGGGCTGGGCGCGCGGTGCTGCGCGCCCCCGCGCCGGGCGCCGCCGCCCGCGACGCGCACCGCGTGTACGTGTTGGAGAGCATCGTGGCGGTGGCGACGCGGGCAGGGGTCTTCGTGTCTTCCGACGCCGTCCGCTGGCGACGCGTTTCGCGGCGTTGGCCCGTGGAGCCGGCCCGAACCGTGGCGCTGCGTGCTGCAGCGGAGGGAATCGAGTGCTGGGGTGTGATCGGCGGACACCTCTGGAGCGCGAATCTGCGCTCAGGGCCCAATGGCCTCGTCGATGAGCGCGCCGAGCGCCACACGCTCCCGGTCGGCAGCGATGCGCACGGCCCGGTGGACGTGGTCTTCGACGTGGCGGGTGCGGACGTGGTTACGGTGCTTCCGGCGGGCTTCGCCGTGCGCGACCCCGGATCGCGCCGCTGGCGCGAGGTGCGGCCCGCGCTTCCCCCGGGCGCGAGTGCGCAGCGTCTTGTGGCCGGTGACGAATGGCTCTGGCTGGCGACGGATCGGGGCCTGCTGGTTGCGGATGCCCTGGAGGGGCCGTGGCGCCGGGCCGCTCCGCCGGTGGGCACGGACGCGATCGGCGCCATCGTGTCGCAGGGGTCCCGGCTCTACGTCGCGGCGGGCGACGGGGTGCTGACGCCCGCCGGGGTGCTGCCGGCGGCCGGGGTGCTGACGCCCGCCGGGGTGCTGCCGGCGGCCGGGGTGCTGACGCCCGCCGGGGTGCTGCCGGCGGCCGGCGCATTGTTTCGCACGCCGGAAGGGGACCCGCCCATCGAGCACATCCACCGGGTTGTCCTCGCCGCGGTCGACCTCGAATCGCGCCGCATCGCGGATCTGCGCCACGGTGTCCGCCGCCGGGGTTGGCTTCCGCTGGTCTCTTTGCGCCTTTCGCGTGGTGAGGACAAAGACGACGGGATCGATCGCGACGAGGCCTTCCTGTACGGCGAGACGCGCCTGCTGGTCGACCGCGAGCGCAAGCGTTCGCGCGGCTTCGAAACCTCCCTCACCTTCGCCTGGGACCTGGGCGACATCGCCTACCACCCCGAAGAGATCGATGTGTCCCGGGAGGCGCGGGAGGTGGTGAAGCTTCGCGACGACGTGCTCGACGAGGTGAACCAACTCTACTTCGAGCGGCGACGCGTGCTCGCCGAGCTTTCGGTTGCGCCCCCTGGCGAGCGGCTGCACCTGCAGTTGCGTGCGGCGGAACTCGCCGCCGGCATCGACGCCTGGACCGGCGGCTGGTTCAGCCGTGCGCGCGCCGGATATCCCTGACAAATGGCCCCGACGAGGAGAAACCGTGTTTTTGCAACTGCTCAGAATCTGCCTTCCCACTGCGGTCTTGCTGGGCGCCGCGCCGGTCAAGGCGATGCCTCTCATTTCCGAGATCTTCTACGACGCGGCCGGAGCGGACGGCGGGCACGTCTTCGTCGAGATCTGGGGGACGGCCGGCACCGCTCTCTCGGGGCTCGTGCTCGAGGGAGTGAACGGTTCGAACGGTTCGATCACACATACGCTCGCGCTGAGCGGAACGATTCCCGGTGACGGTCTCTTCGTCGTCGCCTCCGATCGCGGCGACGGAGCCAGCGACGTACCCGAAGCCGACCTGGTGCTCGCGTTCGATTTTCAGAACGGACCCGATTCCGTGGTGCTGCGGGGTGTGGACGGCGTACTCGATGCGGTCGGCTACGGGGTGTTCGGCCCGGGTCAGGTCTTCGCGGGTGAGGGTTTCCCGGCAGCGGACGCCGCGGCGGGCGAGAGTCTCGCGCGCCACTTCGCGAACCGGGACACGGACCACAACGCCCTCGACTTTGGGGTGCTGGCGGCGGCCACACCCGGTACGGCACCTCTGATGCTGTTGCCCGAGCCCGGCAGTCTCGTGCTGTGCATGGCGGGCCTGGCCGGTCTGGCGGTATTTGGACGCCGCGTTGGATGACTCGGTAGCGGTCCGAGAGCTCCCCCCTTTCCCGGCGCCGCTGCCTCGGGTCCCGGAGCAACGTGCTCCGGGGCCCCCTTTCGCGCGTCTGTCCGGTAATCTCGCACCTGGGGGATGGACGTACACGCCGTCTACGATTTCTTCCTGCGCCCGTTCCGGCGCCGACGCATGCTCGCGTTCGCGCGCACGTTTCGTCTCGACCGGGGGACCACAGTGCTGGATGTGGGTGGCACCCGCTACAACTGGGCGCTCCTCGACTCGGCGCCGCGGGTGACGTTGCTCAATCTCGAGTCGCCGCACGCCGGCACAGGGCTCCCGGGGAACGTCGCGGCAGTGGTGGGAACGGGCACGCAGCTCGCGTTTGCGGACGCGGCCTTCGACGTCGCGTTCTCGAACTCGGTCATCGAGCACGTCGGAGGTCCGGAGGCCCGGGAGGCCTTTGCCCGCGAACTGCGCCGGGTGGGGCGCGGCGTCTGGGTGCAGACCCCGGCGCGCAGCTTTTTCGTGGAGCCGCACCTGTTGGCGCCCTTCCTCCACTGGCTCCCGGTCGGCTGGCAGCGCCGGCTGATTCGCTGGGTGAGTCTCTGGGGCTGGATTTCGCGGCCGACTCCCGAGCGAGTCGAGCGTTTCCTCGCACAGACACACCTCCTGGACGCGGCCGAGCTGCGGGCGCTCTTCCCGGACTGCGAGCTGAGGCGCGAGCGTTTCCTCGGCCTGACGAAGAGCTACGTTGCCGTGCGCTTGCCTGTCGCATTGCGGTAGTGTTTCCGCCTCGAGGAGAGAATCGACCATGGGTGACACGGTGCTGACGTTCGACGAGGATGCTGCGAAAAAGCTCGGAGAGATGCGTGAGGCGGGCCGCTTCGATGACGCTGCTCTGCGGGTGTCGGTGGAGGAGGAGGGCGCGAGCTTTCACTACCAGATCGGAGTCGTGGACGTGGATTCGCGCTCCAAGGCGGATGCCGTGACGCTCTGCGACGGCATTGCGTTCTACGTGGATCCGGCCAGTGTCGAATTGTTGCGCGGTGCCGAACTCCGGTATGTCGAAAGCATGTCGGGAGGCGGGTTCCGCTTCGAGAATCCGAACAAGCCCAGTCTGCTCGACGACCCGCTCGCGGTCCGCGTGCAGCAGGTACTGGACGATGAGATCAATCCCGGGGTCGCGGCCCACGGCGGCCGAGTGGCGCTGATGAACGTCGAGAACCACCGGGTTTTCATCCGATTTGGCGGCGGCTGCCAGGGTTGTGGCCAGGCCGACGTCACTCTCAAGGACGGGGTGGTCGCGACCCTGACGAGTCGGATCCCCGAGATCGCCGAAGTCATCGACACCACGGACCACAGCGCCGGCGAGAACCCCTACTCCTAGAATCGGCCAGTTCCCCGGGGGAACAGTCGCCGCGTTCAGATGCGGGCCGGTTCCGCCGATCTCCCACGGGAATTCCCGCGCACGGACGGGTAGTCTCGGTGTGCAGGGGGGGGCGCTTGATCACGGGCATCAACACGAATGTCCGCTACGGCGGTCGCGTGTTCCACGTGCAGACCGAGGATTCGGGGCGTGACCGTCCGCACGTGATCAGCCACCTCTATTACACGGGGACGATCCTCGCCTCGCAGAAGACCGAATACGCCGGAAGGCTCGGGGAAAGCGATCTCGACGCGATGCTGCGCAAGCTCATGGATGAGCAGCACCTCGGCATGCTCGAGAGGCTTCAGCAGGGAGGATTCGATGCCGTGATCGACGACCGGCTCGGGGGCGAAGTGGCGCCTTCACCTGCAGCACCCGGTGAGGACGCCGAAGGGCGAGCCTTCGGCGACGGGATCGTATCGGCCCGACCGCTGGACACTGTGATCCTCGAGTACCTCGTCGACAAGTCGCGCACGCGCGGCGCGGACGTCGTCTCCCAGCCAGCCCGCACCCCGCGCTCTCGCGAGTGAAGTTCGGGCGCCGGTTGGGTCGCGGAGCGGCGTCCCTTCCGGGCGGCGACGCGGCGATTCGCGCCTACCATGTCTCGAAGTCCTACGCGGCGGGGAGCTTTGCTCTGCGCGACGTGAGTCTCGAGGTCGGGCGCGGTGAGTTCGTCTTCCTGACCGGGCCGAGCGGTGCGGGCAAGACCTCATTACTGAAGCTCCTCTTCGCGGCAGAGCACCCGAGCGAAGGCCAGATCCTCGTGCTCGGCCGCAACGTTGCGCGTCTGGGCCACCGGGCGATTCCCGATCTGCGCCGGCGTGTGGGGGTCGTCTTCCAGGACTTCAAGTTGCTCGAGCGCCGCACGATCGAAGAGAACGTCGGCCTGGCTCTCGACGTGGTGGGTATGTCGCGCCGAGACGCACGCGCGAAGGTCTTCGCCATCTTGAAACAACTCGGATTGCAGCACCGCCGCCAGCACCACCCGCTCTCGCTTTCGGCTGGCGAGCAGCAGCGGGTGGCGATCGCCCGTGCGCTGGTGAACGAGCCCGAGGTGCTGCTGGCGGATGAGCCTACCGGGAACCTCGATCCGGACCTGACGGTCGAGATCATGGATCTCATCGCGAGCGCTGCGACGCGGGGTACGACCGTACTGGTCGCGACCCACGAACTCGGTCTGGTGAGCCGTTACGGGAAGCGCACCGTTTGTCTCGAGGGGGGCCGTATCACCGAAGACAGCCGGCCCCAGGGCACGACGGTATGACGCGGCTCGCCACACGCTCGCTCTACTTCGGGCGCACGGCGCTGCGCGGCATCTCTGCGAGCCCCGTGACGAGCGCCGTGGCGGTCGCCACGATCGCGGTATGTCTCGTGCTGGTGGGTGTGTTCGCGCTGCTGTTGTTCAACATGGAGGGATTGCTCGAACGCTTTGGCGGAGATCTCCATGTGACGGCCTATCTCGAGCCGGGCCTGTCCGTGCAGCGCCAGCGGGAGTTGGCAGATCTGGCGCATAGCGTCGAAGGCGTGGCAGCCGTACGCCTGGTGTCCGAGCAGGAGGCGTTCGAACGTTTTCGCTCGGGCGTGGCGCACGGTGCCGCCTACCTGGACGGACTGGGCGAGAACCCGCTGCCCGCGTCGCTCGAAATCACGCTGGTTCCCGCGCGCCAGAGCGCCGAGGGGATGACCGTGGTGGTCGAGTCGCTCGACGGACTCGAGGGAGTGGAGGACCTCATGTCGGGACACGACTGGGTCGAGGGTTACCTGCGGGCTCTGGCGCTCGTGCGGGGTCTCGGTGTGGGCCTCGGCGCAATCCTCGCGGTCGCGACGCTGCTCATCGTGGCGAATACGATCCGGCTGGCAGTGGTGGCCCGCCGCGACGAGATCGAGATCCTCTCCCTGGTTGGGGCGAGCCCCGGTTTCGTGCGGGTGCCCTTCCTGCTGGAGGGGTTGCTCCAGGGCGCGGCCGGTGGCGCGGTGGCACTGGCGCTCCTCTTCGGACTCTTCAGCCTGGGGCTTCCGGGCTTCGCATTCGGACTCGAACTCGTACTGGGGGGCGCCGTCCCGAACTTCTTCAGCGGTGAGCAGGCGCTGGCGCTGGTGGGAAGCGGTGCATTCCTGGGCCTGCTGGGCGCCGGCGGTGCGCTGGCCGGCGGCCTGAGGTCATGAACACGGGATCGCGCGTCGCGTGGGTGTTGCTCGCTGTCGTCGTAGCCGCCGTGCCCTCGGCGCACGCGGATCGCGAGGCGGATCTGGAAGCGCTGCGTGAGGCGATCCGCGAGAGCCGAGACCGCGTCGCGAGCTACGAGCGCGATGAGCGGGGGTTGCTCGAGGCAATCGAGGCCCTCGACCGCACCGCTGAACTGCTGGCCCGCGAGGTGTCCGGGGCGCAGCGCGCCGCAGCGGGCGCACGTCGGGAGTTGTCCGCGCTGGAGGCGGAGGCGGGCGAGGTCGAGCAACGACTTGCGGCGACCCGGCGCGCCCTCCGCGCACGCGCCGTCGCGCTCTATCGCGCAGGCGAACTCGGCGGCGTGCGTGTGCTCTTCGCCGCAGCGGATCTGATGGACTTCCTCTCGCGGGTCTCGGCGCTCCGGAGGTTGCTGCGTCGCGATGTCGATTTGCTGGCCCGATTCCGCACCGAAGTTGCGGATCTGAACCTCGCGCGAGCCCGCGCCAGCGCCTCGTCCGAGCGTCTCGAAACCGCGGAGTCCGATCTCGAGCGCAAATCCGCTGAACTCGTCTCGGAGCGCACCCGCAAGCGGCGGTTGGTGGCGCGCCTGCACGCCGATCGGACCCGTGAGCGCAGCGCGCTGGTGGAACTCGAAAAGGCGGCGCAGGCGCTCGAGGCGACGCTCGCGTCATTGGGGGCCAATGTGCTGGGCTCTCCCGGGAAGTTGAACGGGCCGCCGTTCACGAGTCTCAGGCGCGCGCTCGCGCCGCCGGTCGAGGGTGAGATCGTGCGCGGCTACGGTCGCCAGGTGGATGCGGAGTTCGGCACGCAGACCTTTCACCCCGGTGTCGTCTTCGATGCGCGCCACGGTACGCCGGTCGAGGCGGTTGCACCGGGCAGCGTGCGTTTTGCGGGCTGGTTTCGCGGCTATGGGCGCCTCGTGATCCTGGACCACGGCGAGGGGTACTTCACCGTCACGGGACACCTCGATGCCTTTGATGTTGCCGTTGGCGATACCGTGGCCCGGCGTCAGCGCATCGGGAGGGTCGGCGAGACCGGCTCGCTCTCGGGTCCGCGCGTTTACTTCGAAGTGCGAAGGGGTGGCGAGGCGCTCGATCCGGCCGACTGGCTGCAGTAGGCGGCGCAGGTGGTAGACTCTAGAGGCGTTCAAGCCGGCCGGCGAAGGCGCCGAAAGCTCTTTGAATGCCAATGACTTGCAGGAGAATTCCATGCGCGCGCCTCGGTTTCGCAACCTGCTGAGCTTTACGGTGGGCGTCACCGTGGCACTGGCGACCGTGGTCCTGGTTGGCGCGATGGGGGGTGTCGCGGCGTCCACCCGTTACGACGATCTCAGCCTCTTCACCAACGTGCTCAACCTGGTGCGGCGCAACTACGTCGAAGAGGTTGATGAGCGCACGCTCGTCCACGGAGCCGTGCAGGGCATGCTTCTCGAACTCGACCCGCATTCCACTTTCCTCGAGCCCGAGGCCTACAAGGAGATGCAGGTCGACACGAAGGGCGAGTTCCACGGCCTCGGCATCGAAATCACCAAGCGCAAGGACGGCTTCATCCAGGTGGTGGCGCCGATCGACGGCACGCCTGCCCAGCGCGCCGGCATCAAGGCGCAGGACCAGATCACCGCGATCTGCCCCACCGAGGTGCCCGAGAGCTGGGAGGAAGAGAAGTGCCGCAGCACGAAGAACATGACGCTCTTCGATGCTGTCAGCCTGATGCGCGGCAAGAAGGGATCGAAGATCACCATCGATATTTTCCGGGAGGGATTCGACAGGCCGGAGCCGTTTGCCATCACCCGGGACGTGGTGAAGGTGCAATCGGTCACGGGGCGCATGCTCGAACCGGGCTACGCGTACGTGCGAATCCGGGCCTTCCAGGAGCGCACGATCAACGATCTCCGCAAAGCGCTCGAAGAACTCCATGAGGAGGCGCCGGGCGGGTTCCAGGGCCTGGTGATCGACGTGCGAGACAATCCCGGTGGGCTGCTCGATCAGGCGGTGAAGGTCGCCGACTCGTGGCTTTCCGAAGGACTCGTCGTGTACACGAAGGGTCGCGTCGAGACCCAGCGCCACGAGTTCCGGGCCCACGAGACCGGCACCGAGCCGAGCTATCCGATCGTGGTGCTCGTCAACGAGGGAACCGCCAGTGCGTCGGAGATCGTGGCGGGAGCGCTGCAGGATCACAACCGCGCGTTGGTGGTGGGCGTGGAGACATTCGGCAAAGGTTCCGTGCAGACGGTCTACCCGCTCGAGAACCAGGCGGGCCTGCGCCTGACCACGGCGCTCTACTACACGCCGGGCGGTCGCTCGATCCAGGAGGTGGGGATCACTCCGGACATTCCGGTGACGCCGTTGCCGGTCGTCGCCGCGGTCGAGGATGCCCCGCGCCGTCTGCGCGAAACTGACCTGGAGGGCCACTTTACCCATGACGATGCGGATCCCGAGGTCGAGGAGTCGGATCGTGTCGCCGGGAAGCTCGATCAGGGCAAAGACCTACAACTCGTGCGTGCGGTCGATGTGCTGAAGAGTTGGACCTACTTCGAGCGGCTGCGCAAGGAGCCCGCCGAGACCGCGCTTCAGGCCCGCGCCAGCGACGTTCCCTGAACCCGGTGGCCGAGCCGGCCTCTCCCGCGGTTCCCGTCTACGCCGTCGGCGACCTGCTCGCAAGCCTGCGCGGGCTGCTCGAAGAACGGGTGGGTCGCGTCTGGATCGTGGGCGAGGTGAGCAACCTGCATCGCGCCTCCTCGGGTCACACCTACTTCACCCTAAAGGACGACAACGGCCAGATACGCGCGGCGCTCTTCCGCAGCGCGGCGCGTCGTCTGGCCTTCGAGCCGGAGAACGGACTCGAGGTACTCGTCTACGGCGACATCACGGTCTACGAGCCGCGGGGTGATCTCCAGGTCGTGGTGCGAGAGCTGGAGCCAAGGGGTGATGGCGCGCTGCGACTGGCTTTCGACCAGCTGCGCCGCCGCCTCGAGGCCGAGGGCCTATTCGACCCCGAGCGCAAGCGGGCGCTGCCCGCCGGGCCGCGGCGCATCGGGGTGGTGGCGTCCTCCACGAGCGCGGCGCTGCGCGACGTGCTGGAGGTGACGCGACGGCGTTGCCCCGCGCTTCCGATTCGGCTGGCGCCCACACGGGTCCAGGGCCTGGGCGCCGAGTTCGAGATCGTGCGGGCGCTCGAAGCGCTCTGGACCCACGGCGACGTCGACGTCGTGCTGCTGGTGCGCGGGGGCGGCTCGCTCGAGGACCTGGCGGCCTTCAATACCGAGGCCGTGGCGCGCGCCATTGCCGCTGCACCGGTGCCGGTGGTCAGTGGCGTGGGTCACGAAGTGGACGTCAGCATCGCGGACCTCGTGGCGGATTGCCGGGCGCCAACGCCGTCGGCTGCGGCCGAGTTGGTGGCACCGGACCGCGCTGAGCTGCGCAGACTCCTGCACCGCGACTGGGGTCGTCTCGGGCGGGCGATGGGATCTGTGCTCGAGCGTGCGGCTGCGCGGCTGGGCCGCGAGCGAGATGCGGTCCGTATGCTCTCGCCGACCGCACGTCTAGCGGCGCGGCGTGCGCGGCTGGCCGAACTCGGCCGAGCGTTGCCGCGCGAGTTGGTCGCGGGGCTCGGGGCGCGGCGCGCACGCGTGGCGACGGCTGCCCCCGGGCTGCCCCGGGCCGTGCAAGCGCGCCTGGCCCGTTCGAGATCGTCGCTTGCCGAATCCGCCGCCCGGCTGGAGAGCCTCTCGCCACTCGCCGTGCTCGGCCGTGGCTACGCGCTGGTGCGTCGCGAGCGCGATGGTGCCATCGTGCGCGGCGTGGCCGACGTGGAAGCGGGCGAACAGCTCTCCGTGCGTGTGGCGAGCGCTGTGCTTCGGGCGGTCGTCGAATCGGTGGAGTCGAGGTAGCTTCCGCGGGTGGGACGTGCCAAGCGAAAACTCGCTTCCGAAGCCGAGGACGGGGCGGAGGCCGCGGAGGAGACGAGTTTCGAGCAGGCGCTCGAAGCTCTCGAGGCCATCGTCGATCGCCTCGAACAGGGAGATCTGCCCCTCGAGGATGCGCTCGCTGCCTTCGAGAAGGGGGTGGCGCTCACTCGGCGCTGTGCCGGTGAGCTAGACACTGCCGAGCGGCGCATCGAAGAACTGGTGCGCGACGGTGAGAAGTGGCTCGTGCGCCCCTTCGAGGGCACGGATGACGCGCAGGAGGCCGAGGAGTAGTGGATCCGCGCGGCTACCTCGTCGACTGCGCCTCGCTCGTCGATGCCCGACTCGACGTCGCGCTGCCGGCCGCGAGCGAGTCGCCCGAGCGCCTCCACGCCGCCATGCGCCACCTGGTCTTTCCGGGTGGCAAGCGTCTGCGACCGGGCCTGGCCCTTGCGGCGGCCGAGGCCGTGGGGGCTGCGCCGGAGGAGGCCCTGCCGCTCGCCGTCGCTGTCGAACTGGTCCACACCTGGTCCCTGGTGCACGACGACCTGCCCTGCATGGACGACGACGATGAGCGCCGCGGCCGGCCCACGGTGCACGTGGCCTTCGACGAGGCCACGGCGGTGCTCGCGGGCGATGCCCTCCTGTCCCTGGCGTTCGAGGTCGTGCTCGCGCCTGGGGGTGATCTCGCCCGCCGGGCCGCCGCGGCGCGGGAACTGGCGCGTGCCGCCGGTGCGAGCGCGCTGGTGGGCGGGCAGGCGAGCGATCTCGCATTCGATCTCGAAGCTGCGGACGTTGCGCTGGTGGAGTCGATTCACACGCGGAAGACCGCAGCGCTCATCGTCGCTGCGATCGTCGGGGGTGCGATGCTCGGCGGCGCTACGGACGAGCAGGTGGAACAGCTACGCGCTTTCGGGGGTCGGATCGGTGTGGCATTCCAGATCGCCGATGATCTGATCGACGTGGGCGAGGGCGGCTGCTCGCTGGTCACGTTGGTGGGGGAGGACGCTGCCCGGGCGCGCGGGGAGGAGCTGCTCGAGCAGGCGCTCGTGGAGCTTGCGCCGTTCGGGAGCCGGGCCGAGGCTCTGCGCGGCCTCGGGCTCTTCGCCCTGCGGAGGAAGGAATGACGGCCGAGAAGCTCCTGCCCGGGATCCACTGCCCGGAGGATCTGCGACGCCTGCCGAGGGAGGCTCTGCCCCAGGTGGCGGCGGAACTCCGGGAAGAAATCGTCGAGCGCGTGTCGCGCACGGGCGGTCACCTGGCCTCGAGTCTTGGCGCCGTCGAACTCATTACCGGGATCCACGCCGTATTCGACACCCCGGAAGACCGCCTCGTCCTCGACGTTGGACACCAGGGCTATCCGCACAAGATGCTGACCGGACGTCGCGAGGACTTCGGTCGCATCGGCAAACCGGATGGCATCGCCAAATTCCTGCGCCGCGCGGAATCGCCCTACGACCACTTCGGCGCCGGTCACGCCGGCACCTCCATCTCCGCAGCGCTCGGTATGGCCCGGGCGATGCAGCACATGGGAAGCGATCGCGCAGCGATCGCGCTGATCGGCGACGGCGGCATGACGGCGGGGATGGCATTCGAGGCGTTGAACCACGCGGGTGATCTGAAGCAGAAAAACCTGGTGGTGGTACTCAATGACAACGAGATGTCGATTTCGCCCAACGTTGGGGCGCTGTCGTCGTATCTCTCCCGCAAGCTGTCGAACCCGATGGCCCGGCGTCTCAAGGGCTGGGCCAAGGAGTTCCTCGACACGCTGCCGGGCGACATGGTGCAGTGGGCGCAGAAGGCCGAGGAATCTCTGAAGGTCTTCTTCTCGCCCGGCCTCCTATTCGAGGCGCTGGGCTTTCGCTACGTGGGTCCGATTCAGGGTCACCGGCTCGAGGTGGTGCTCGAGACCTTCGAGAACGTTCGACAGATGATCCGCAACGGCGACGGGCCCGTACTGGTTCACGCGCTCACCGCCAAGGGCCACGGCTACGAAGCCGCCGAGCAGGATCCAGTCAAGTACCACGGTGTCGGCGTCTTCGATCCGGTGTCGGGCGAGTTCGCCCCCCGCCGGCCCGGCCCGCCCAAGTATCAGGACGTCTTCGCGGAGACCCTGATCCGGCTCGCCCGGGATGACGAACGCATCGTCGCGATCACGGCGGCCATGGCAGACGGAACCGGACTCTCCCGTTTTGCGGAGGTGTTTCCCGAACGCTTCTACGATGTGGGTATCGCCGAGCAACACGCCGTCACCTTCGCAGCCGGCCTGGCCTGCGAGGGAATGAAGCCCGTGCCGGCCATCTACTCGACCTTTCTCCAGCGCGCCTTCGATCAGGTGGCGCACGACGTCTGTCTCCAGAACCTGGACGTCACCTTCGCGATCGACCGGGCGGGCATCGTGGGTGCGGACGGATCTACCCACCAGGGCTTCTACGACGTGGCCTATCTGCGGGCGCTCCCGAATATGGTCGTGATGGCGCCCAAGGACGAGAACGAACTCCAACACATGCTCCGCACCGCGGTGGAGCATCGGGGACCCGCTGCGCTGCGTTTCCCGCGCGGGGGCGGCTTTGGAGTGCCGCTGGATCCCGAGATCAAGGCCGTGCCCCTGGGCGAGGCGGAGTTGCTGCGCGACGGAGACGATGCGGCGATTCTGGCGCTCGGGACACTCGTGCATCCGGCGGTCGAGGCGGCGGTCGAACTGGGCGGCGATGGCTTGCGGGTGGCGGTTCTCAACGCCCGCTTCGCCAAACCGCTCGACGCCGAGCGCATCCTCGATCTGGCTCGGCGCTGCGGCGTACTTCTCACCGTGGAGGAACACTCGGTGCAGGGTGGCTTCGGCGCGGCTGTACTCGAACTGCTGGCCGCGTCGGGTGTGAGCGTTCCGGTGCGCTGTCTCGCGATCCCCGACGCTGTAGTCGAGCATGGTGACCCGGGCACCCAGAAGGCCGCTTTCGGTTTCGATCCCGAGGGCATCGCCACCGCAGTTCGCCAGCTTCTGGCGCGGTGAGGACGCGGCTCGACCGGAGGCTGGTCGAGGAGGGATTGGCGCCCACACGCACCCGTGCCGAGGCGTTGATCCGCGCGGGCCGCGTGTTGGTGGACGACACTCCGGTCGAGAAGCCGGGCACCGCCGTCAAGCCCGAGGCGCAGGTGCGGGTGCGCGGCGGGGAGCGGCGCTTCGTATCGCGGGGCGGAGAGAAGCTGGCCGGCGCCTTGGCGGACCTGGGTGTCGACGTGCGCGAGCGCCTGTGTCTCGACGTCGGATCCTCGACCGGTGGCTTCACCGACTGTCTGCTTCGAGCGGGCGCCCGGCACGTTGTCGGCGTAGACGTGGGTTACGGCCAGCTCGACCCGGCGCTGCGTGAAGACCCGCGCGTCACCGTGCTCGAACGCACCAATGCCCGCACCCTTGGGCCCGGCGACGTGCCGGATGGGATCGAACTCGTCACGGTGGACGTGTCGTTCATCTCCGCGCGTCGGATCCTGCCCGCGCTGCGTGCGGTGGCGCAATGCGCCGAGCTTCTGATCCTGGTGAAGCCGCAATTCGAGGTGGGCCGTGAGCGGGTGGGGAAGGGCGGCGTGGTGCGGGACGAGGCGCTTCGTGTCGGAGCGGCAGCGAGTGTGCAGGAGGCGGCCGAACTCCTGGGCTGGCGCGCCGCGGGGCAGGCGGACAGTTGTCTCCGGGGACCCCGGGGAAACCTCGAGATTTTCCTTTGGCTTATCCCGCAAACCGCTGGTCACAAAAGGGAAATCGACTAGAAGCGTTGACGCGTGCAGGGTGGGACTTATGCTTGGCGTCGGCGATTGCGCCTCGAGAGGAGATCGATGTCCGTGATCCAGGTGTCGAATGCAGCCCGGGACCGGGTCCAGGGCTTGCTCGAGAAGGAGGGCAGGCTCGACTCCCACGCCCTGCGCCTGCGGGTGGTCGGTGGGGGCTGCTCGGGGCTGCGCTACGAGTTCAGCTTCGACGATGAGGTGAGCGGCTCCGATACGACCGTGGAGGCCGGCCCGGTCCGCGTCGTGATGGACGAGAAGAGCGCGTTCTACCTCATGGGTACGACACTCGACTTCGTGGACACGCTCCAGGAATCGGGGTTCAAGATGGTAAATCCGAACGCCCAGAACACCTGCGGTTGCGGCGAGTCGTTCAGCGCTTGAGCCCGGATCGGGATGCATCCCGGGTGAGCGCCGCGGCGCTCGAGACACCCATCTACCTCGACCACCACGCCACGACGCCCTGTGACCCGCGTGTTCTGGACGCGATGTTGCCGTGGTTTACCGAGTCGTTCGGGAACCCCTCGAGTGCGACACATCGCTTCGGGTGGGCCGCCGAGGCCGCGGTGGAGGATGCGCGTGAGCGGCTGGCCCGGGACATTGGCGCCAGTGACTCCCGGGAAATCGTCTTTACGAGCGGTACCACCGAGAGTGACAACCTGGCGCTGCAGGGCGTGGTTCGCGCTGCCGGCGGTCCCGCCAGCGGGCACGTCGTGACGAGTGCAGTCGAGCACCCGGCCGTGCTGGACGCGTGTGCGGCGCTCGAGCGCGACGGCTGCGAGGTCACGGTCGTTCCGGTCGACGGCGGGGGCCGCGTGGATCCCGGAGCGGTGGCCGCCGCCCTGACCGAGCGCACCCGGCTCGTCTCGGTGATGGCGGCGAACGGCGAGATCGGCGTGCTCGAACCCCTGGCGGAGATCGGAGCGGTCTGTCGCGAGCGCGGTGTGCTCTTTCACACCGATGCCGCTCAAATGGCGGGGAAGCTTCCGCTCGATGTCGGTGCACTCGGAGTCGACCTGCTCTCGATGTGCGCCCACAAGCTCTATGGTCCGAAGGGCGTGGGTCTTCTCTACGTGCGCGAACGCAGCCCGCGAATCCGGCTCGAGCCGCTCCTGTACGGTGGCGGGCACGAGCGCGGACGCCGCTCGGGGACGCTGCCAGTGCCGCTGGTGGTCGGCTTTGCCCGAGCCGTGGAACTGTGTCTGGAAGAGATGCCGGCCGAGGTGGAGCGGATCACCGCGCTCCGCGAGCGGCTTCGGGAAGGTCTCGCGGATGGCCTGCCGGATGCGCGCGTCAATGGCGACCCCGAGCGGCGCTTGCCTGGAAATCTCAACGTCTGCATCCCCGGTGTCGAGGCGGACGCGCTGATTGCGGCGCTCAAAGACGTGGCCCTCTCTGCCGGATCGGCCTGCGCTTCGGCGAGCGGGGAGCCCAGCCACGTGCTGCGTGCCATCGGGTTGTCCGACTCCGCTGCCCGCGCGTCGCTGCGGTTTGGCCTCGGACGCTCGAATACCCCGGAGCAGGTCGAACGGGTCGTGCAGCGTGTGCTCGAAGAGGTCGGGGCGCTTCGAGAGCGCAGCCCCGGTGCGGGGAGGCGCCTGTCCGGGAACTAGGCCGGCCAGCTCCCGGAGGATGTCGACGCCGGCTCGGGTCGTTCCCCACTGGGGGCCTGGGGTCGTCCCCGCCGGGGGCTCGCCGCGCTACCCTCATATGGGTGCCAATTCGGCCCGGTGCCCGGATAGCGCAGGGAGGACGACCGCTTGTCGGAACGCAAGGCGACCAATATCACCTGGCACGAGGGTCACGTGACCCGCCAGGACCGGGAGCGCAGGCTCGGGCAGCGGGGGGTCACGGTCTGGCTCACGGGTCTTTCGGGCTCGGGCAAGTCGACCATCGCGGTGGCGGCGGAGGGTGCGCTCCATGCTCGGGGACGCCACGCCTATGTGCTGGACGGCGACAACGTGCGCCATGGGCTCAACTCGAACCTCGGCTTCAGCCCCGAGGCCCGCACGGAGAATATCCGACGCATCGGCGAGGTGGCGAAGCTCTTTACGGACGCCGGGGTGATCGCGCTGACGTCGTTCATCTCGCCGTACAGGGCCGACAGGGACGCCGTGCGCGCCATCATGGAGCCCGGCGACTTCGTCGAGGTGCTGGTCGACGCCTCAGTGGAGACTTGCGAGAGCCGGGACGTGAAGGGCCTCTACGCGAAGGCTCGCGCTGGCGAGATCCCGGAGTTTACCGGCGTCTCGGCCCCGTACGAGGCGCCTGAAAAGCCGGAACTCGTACTGGATACGAACGCGGAATCTGTCGAAGAGAGTGTGGGAACGCTGATTGGCTACCTGGAGGAGAAGGGGTACCTGGGCTCAGAATGAGGCGACGTCACACCAACTGGATCGTTCTGTCTGCGGCGGTCCTCCTGCTGGGGGGGTGTTCGACGTTGCGGGCCGGCGTGCCCTTTGGGCGTGGCGTGACGCGCGATGGTCCGGTGATCCGCCCCGATGCTCCAGCTGAGTACGACGTCCTGGTGGCGCAGCAGTTGGCCGTAGACGGTCGCGCGACCGAGGCTCTCGGGGCCTACCAGCGCGCCGTGGAAAAGGACCCGGAATCGTCCTACCTGCACCGAAAACTGGCTGCGGTTCTGGCCCAGCACAACCGGCTGGACGACGCGATCGCCCACGCGGAGCGGGCGCTCGAGTTGGATCCCGAGGACGAGCCGTCGCGGCTCTTCGTCGGTCACTTCTATCGCATCAAGCGTCGGACCGGAGATGCGGAGGACGTGCTCACCCGCAGTCCCGGCGAGCCGGTGAGCGTCGACGCGGCCTTCCTTCTCTACCAGATCTATCTCGAGGCCGGCCGAACGGACGACGCATTGGATATCGCGGGGTGGATGGTCGAGCGGGATCCCGGGGACTCGCGCGCGCGGATTGCTGTCGCGAACGCCTACCAGCGCATGGACCGGGCCAAGGATGCCGAGGTGGCACTGCGCGAGGCCCTCGGGCGGGATCCGGAGAACCTGCGGCTCTACGGCGCCCTGGGCCGCCTGTTTCGCCAGCGTGGCGACCATGTCGCGGAAGTGGAGCTCTACCGCGAGATTCTCGACCGCCATCCCAACCATCACCAGACCCTGGTGGCTCTCGGCGATGCGCAGCTTGCACTCGATGACGTGGATGGAGCGCTGGCTACCTTCATGATCGTGGAGGAGCGCTTTCCCGAGGACCTCCATTCCGCAGTGCGCCTGGGCTACTTGTTCTTTGAGGCGCGTCGCTTTCTAGAAGCCCGTGGCCGTTTCGAGCGCGCCATGGCCACCGGACCCGTCGATTACGAGGTGGCTTTCTTTCTGGGCGTCGTCGACCGGCGTATTGGCGACTCCGATGCGGCGATTGCGGCGTTCGCCAAGATTCCCGAAGAGCATCGCTACTACCCGGAGGCGCGCGTCCAGATTGCCACGGTCTTCGAGCGCCGCGGCGAGTACCGGCGTGCCCTGGAAGAAGTGGAGCGGGCCCGCGCCGTGAGGGACGCGGACGAGATGCGCCTGTACTCCGCCACGCTGCGCGCCAAGGCGGGCGACCTCGAGAGTGCCGTCAGCGAAGTGGAGGCGATGCTCGACGAGCAGCCCGATAGCGATGAGCTGCTCTTCAACATGGGTGTGGTCTACGGCGAGGCTGACGAGACCGATCAGGCCGTCGCCTTCATGCTCCGGGCCTTGGAGCAGAATCCGGACAACGCGAGCGCTCTGAACTACATCGGATACGTCTGGGCCGAGAAGGGAATCAACCTCGATGAGGCCGAGAGCATGATCATGCGAGCGATCGAGCTTCGGCCCGACGATGGCTACATCATCGACAGTCTGGGTTGGGTCTACTACATGCGCGCCCGCCCGCTCATCGAAAGTGGCCGCGAGGTCGAGGCGAAGCCCCTGCTCGATCGTGCGCTTCGGGAACTCGAGCGCGCCCAGAAGCTGACGGGTGGTGACCCGGTGGTGCTCGAGCACATTGGCGACACCTACCTGCTCCTGGACGAGAAGGAGCGCGCCCTCGAGCGATTCGAGGAGGCGATTCTCATGGAGCCCCGAGAGAGCGAGCAGCCGGATCTGGTCGAGAAGCTCCAAATCCTCCGGAAAGAGCTGCGTTAGCGCGATGCACACTGCGGCTCGCGCCGCCGCCCTGCCGGTGCTGCTGGTCCTTTCCCTCTCTGCGGTCGCGTGCCGCACGCCCGCACCGGCATTCGTGTTGCTGGGGACCGACGACCCGCGCCCCGCGCGCCTGCTCGCCGCGTGGGCCGAGAACACCGTGTCTCGGCGCTCGCTGCGCGGTCGCGTGCGGCTCGCGGTGGACAGCGCGGCCGTGCGTTTTCGCAGCAAGCAGGTAGTGCTGGTCGAGCGCCCGGGACGGCTGCGTGTCGAGGTGAAGGGCCTCTTCGATCAGACCCTGGCCGTACTCGTGGTAGACGGCGGTCAATACGAGCTGCTGCGTGCGGACGACGGCAGCTATCGCAGCGGGGTCGTCTACGCGGGCTTGCTCTGGGAGACGGCTGGGGTCGACCTCGGAACCGATGAGGCGATCGCGCTGCTCCTGGGCGCGCCGGCTCCGGTCCCGTCGCTCGTCGCCCAGGCCGCCTATGGAGATGCAGTCGGAGATGTGCGCATCGAGCTCGCCGATGTTTCGGGCGAGCTGCGCTGCCGGGTTCGCTTCGATGCACTCGGTCGTCTGGTGCGAATCGAGCGCTTCACTGGCGCGGGGATCCGTCTGTGGATGGCCGACTACGGCGACTTCGTCGATGTTGGCGGCGTGGATTTCCCGCAGCGGTTGACGCTCGCCACCCGCGACCAGACGCGTGCCGAGATCGAGTTCCGCAACCTGGAGCTCAATCCGGAGCTTTCGAGCGATCTGTTCCGCCTGCGCCGGCCCGCGGATCGAGCGAGTCGCGCAGGCCGTCGCCCAGGAAGTTGAGCGCGAGCAGGGTGGTCGACAAGAAGACGGCCGGCCAGAAGAGCAGCCACCAGTAGCTGCGCAGCGGATTGACTACCGACACGCCTTCCGCGACGAGCTGGCCCCACGAGAGGCTGACGCCCAGTCCGAGGAAGGAGAGAAACGATTCGAGGATGATTACTCCGGGCACGGTGAGCGTCGCGTAGACGACGATCGGGCCGATCGTATTCGGCAGCAGGTGCCGGAGCAGGATCGCGGTGTCGGTGGCGCCGAGCGCGCGCGCCGCCAGCACGTAGTCCCGGCCGCGCAGCGCCAGTACCTCCCCGCGCACGATCCTCGCCATGGTGAGCCACTGCACCAGGCCCAGGGCCAGGAAGACCGGCAGCGGCTCGCCCCGCGCCGTGTCCGAGAAAAGCAGCATCACCAGGATGACGAGGAACATGTACGGGACGCCGTACAGGAAATCGACGAAGCGCATCAGGATTTCGTCGATGCGCCCCCCGTAGAACCCGGCTGTGCCTCCCACCAGTACGCCGATCAGCACCGAGCTGGAGGTTGCGGCGAGACCGATGAGGAGCGACGTGCGGCCCCCCACCAGGACCCGGGCCAGGAGATCCCGCCCGAGTGCGTCGGTGCCGAACGGGTGCAGGGCGGACGGCGGAAGGTTGCGCGTCGCCGGCTCGGTGGTGACCGGGTCGAGGCCGAGCCACCACGGGAGAAGCGTGCAGGCCGCCGTGATCGCGACCAGCAGCAATCCGCCAAGCGTCGCCCCGCGGCTGCGCCGCAGGCGCTCCCAGGCCTGGAGCCACGGCCCCGCGGAGCTCACGGCGCGTCTCCCCGCAGAGTTCACAGCTCGTCCCTCAAGCGGGGGTCGAGCCAGGCCAGCATCAGGTCCACCGCCAGGTTGAAGGCCGTGATCATCGCGAAGTAGATGAGCGCGGTTCCCATCACCACGGAGTAGTCGCGGTTGATGGCGCCCTTCACGAACCACTGGCCCATGCCGGGCACCCCGAAGAGGGTCTCGACCACGAAGGAGCCGGTCATGATGGCCGCCGCCGCGGGTCCCAGAAACGACACCACCGGAAGGAGCGCGCCGCGAAGCGCGTGCTTGGCCACCACCATCCGCTCGGGCAATCCCTTGGCGCGCGCCGTGCGGATGAAATCCTGCCGCATAACGTCGATGGTTCCGCTGCGGGTCAGGCGCGCCACGTAGGCTGCAGTGGGGAGCGCCAGGGTGATGGCGGGCAGTATCAGGTGCCGGTAGCCGCCCCAGCCGGCGACCGGGAGCCAGCCGAGTCCGATCCCGAAGACGAGCATCAGCACGGCTCCCACCACGAAGTTTGGGAGCGATACGCCGATGAGCGCGAGTCCCATGCTCGAGAGGTCCGCGCCCGAACCCGGGCGCAGGCCGGCGCGCACGCCGAGCGCGACGCCCAGGACGACGGAGAGCACGAGCGCCAGCACGCCCAGCGAGAGGCTCACCGGAAGGGCCGGCAGCAGCAGCTCCTCGACGCTCCTTCCCTGCACCTTGATCGAGGGTCCCAGGGTTCCGTCGACGACGAGCCGCTCGAGATACACGGCGAAAAAGGCCGTCGCGCTGTCGGGGACGCCGTAGCGTTCGCGCAGGGCCTCCTCGACTTCGGGCGGCGCCGCGCGCTCGTTCGCGAAGGGACTGCCCGGCGCCATGTACATGAGAACGGCCGTCACGTAGGTCAGGAGCAGCAGCGAGGGCAGGGCGAAGGCGATGCGGCGGAGCAGTGCCTCGGGCAGGCGCCAGCCGGCCGCGGCGCCGAGCCCCAGCGCAACGACACAAGCCGGTGCGAAGCCCAGCAGCGGGCGCAGGCCCACGAGCAGCCCCAAGGCGGCCCAGGCGCCGCCCACGCTGCGAAGTGCCCGGGACGGCAGCCACGCCGTTCCGGCCAGTGCAAGGACTGCGGTGGCCACGGCGAGTGCCTCGAGCCACCCCACCGCCTAGTGCCCGGGCCGCTCCACCCGAATGTCGCGCAGCGGGTGGAGGTCCTGGAGATTTGCAGCGCGGCTTCCGTCGGGGAGCGTGAGTTCCGAGTGGAAGCCCTCGACGCCCGGCCGCACGAGGCCGCTCGCGACGTAGAAGTAGATCGGGATCACGGGGAAGCCCCGCGCGACGAGGATCGTCTCTGCCTGGCGCAGCAGCTCGAGTCGCAGGGCCCGCAGCTGCTCGGCGCGGCGCTCCGGCGTCAGCTCGTCTCGCAACGGGGCGAGGCTTGCACGCAGGACATCCGGATCCGGCGCAGCGGCGAGGAGAGCGGCGGGATCTCCGCTCGCACGCGCCACGTTCGAAGCCGCTGCGATCAGCGCGTCGTAATCCGGTTCCCCCCAACCCGTGTTGTTGTTGCCGGCGTCGGTCACGAAAAGGTCGAGAAAGGTGTTCGGGTCGAGGTAGTCGCCGGTCCAGCCCGCCCGGGCAATGTCGTAATCGAGCGCCCGGGTGCTCGCGATGTAGCTCTGCCATTCCTGGTTGTAGGCGCGCACGCGCAGGCCCAGGTTCCGGCGCAGCTGGTCGGCGATCACCTCGGCGATCTGACGGTGGAGCTCGTGCGTGTTGTAGAGGATTCCCAGTTCGGGAATCCCGGTGCCTCCCGGAAAGCCGGCTTCCGCCAGCAGCGCCCGTGCCCGTTCGACGTCGAAGCCGAGTCCGCTCTCCGGAGGCGCATAACCGGGCATTCCGGGTGGGACCATTCCCACGGCCGGAATCTGGCCCAGCCGCAGCACTTCGTCGGTGATTTCTCGTCGGTCGATTGCCAGACCGATGGCCTGGCGAACCCGGGGGTCGTCGAGCGGCGGCCGGTTCACGTTGAGCCGGTAGAAGTACACGATCATTCCGGGGCCGCTGTAGAAATCGGGGCGGTCGCGCAGCACGTCGACCAGCTCCGGCGGGTACAGCGAAGGCAGCCAGTCGATTTCACCGCTCAGGTAGAGGTTGAGGGCTGTCGTCGGGTGTTCGAGCGAGAGCACGTCCACGCTTTCGAGGCCGACTTCGTCCGCGCCCCAGTAGCCGGGGTTGCGCACCAGGCGGATGCGATCGCCGACCCGCCAGCTCTCGAGCAGGAACGGGCCGTTGCCGACGATGCGCCCGGGCAGGAACCAGCGGTCGCCGTGGGCCTCGACCGCCCAGCGTGGCACCGGGAGGGTGGAGAAGAACGAGGTCAGCTCCAGGAAGTAGGGAACCGGAGCCTCGAGCTCGACGACCAGCGTGCGCGGGTCCGGTGCGAACACGCCGCGGTCCACGCCGAAGCGGGGCGCGGCGGCCGCTCCTCCCCGGTTGTAGGCCCGCGCTCCTTCGAGCCCGTGCAGGAAGTACGCGTACTCGGCCCCGGTCGCCGGGTCGAGCAATCGCCGCCACGCGTACACGAAGTCGCCCGCCGTGACGGGCCTGCCGTCGCTCCAGCGCGCGTCGGGGCGCAGGTGGAACGTCCAGGTGAGGCCGTCGTCCGAGACCTCCCAGGACTCGGCGACGCCCGGCACCGGGCGCAGCGTCTTCGCGTCCCGCCGCGTCAGACCCTCGAAGATCGCGGTGGCGACGCGCATTTCCGGCTCGCCGTTCATGAGCGACGGATCGAGCGTCTTCGGCTCGGTCCCGTTCACGAAGCGGAAGTCCGCAGGAGCGCTCGTCGAGGTGGAGAAGGTGAGTCCCACCGCCGCGAGCGCAACCGCCACGATGGCCGCGAGCGCTGCGACGGGGCGCCACACGGGCGGGCTACCGCTCGTCGTAGAGGTGGCAGGCCACCTGCCGCGTGCCGCGCGTCAGGGGCAGCGGAATTTCCCGGCGGCAGCGCTCGGTCGTGTGGGGGCAGCGGGGGTGGAAGTGGCAGCCGGGCGGCGGGGCGAGCGGCGAGGGGACCTCGCCCATCAGTACCTGGGGTTCGAGGTCGATCGAGGGGTCCGGGACCGGGTTTGCCGAGATGAGCGCCTGCGTGTAGGGGTGGAGCGGCTCGCGGAAGAGATCCTCCGCGTCTGCCGTCTCGACCAGGCGTCCCAGATACATCACCCCCACCCGGTCGGCCAGGTGTTGCACCACGTTCAGATCGTGCGTGATGAAGAGATAGGAAAGCCCGAGGTCGCGCTGGAGTTCCTGGAGCAGGTTCAGGATCTGTGCCTGGATCGAGACGTCGAGCGCGGAGACCGCCTCGTCGCAGACGATGAGGTCGGGTCCGAGTGCGAGCGCGCGCGCGATGCCGATCCGCTGCCGCTGGCCGCCGGAGAACTCGTGCGGGTAGCGGGTGCGGTAGTCGGGTGCGAGACCGACGCGCTCGAGAAGTTCCCCGACCCGTTCGTCGAGCTCCGCACCGGCTGCGAGCCCGTGGACGCGCAGCGGTTCACCGACGATGGCGCCGACCGTCATGCGCGGATTGAGTGAACCGTAGGGGTCCTGGAAGATGATCTGCATCCGGCGGCGCAGGGCGCGCAGGTCACGAGCACTCAGTTCGAATACGGGCTGGCCGTCGAACGCGACGTGTCCTTCGGTGGGTTCGACGAGTCGCAGCAGGGTGCGCCCGGTGGTGGTCTTGCCGCAGCCCGACTCGCCGACCAGGGCGAAGACCTCGCTGCGCGCGATGTCGAACGAGACACCGTCGACCGCCTTCACCCAGGTTCCCACCGTCGAGAAGACGCCGCCGCGCACGGGAAAGTACTTCTTGAGGCCGCGCACCTCGAGGAGAGCCCCCTGCGTGCTCACGACGCGTCCTCCGGGGGGTGGAGCCAGCAGGCCGTCTCGTGACCGGGCGCGATCGGGGCGAGTCGCGGCGGATCGTGGGGGCAGCGGGACAGCACTTCGCCGCAGCGCTCGTGGAACGCACAGCCAGATGGAAAATCGAGAGGTGAGGGGACGGTGCCGGCGATTGCACCCAGGGGCTCCTGCTCTCGGCCGGGACGGGGCAGCGCGCGCAGCAGGGCGCGCGTGTACGGGTGCTGCGGGTCTGCGAAGAGTTCGCGTACGCCGGCACGCTCGACGATTTTTCCCGCATACATTACGGCCACGTCCCGGGCGAAATGCGCCACCACGCCCAGGTTGTGCGTGATCAGCAGGATCGCCATTCCCATCTCCTCCTGAAGCTGGGTGAGGAGGTCGAGGATCTGGGCCTGGATCGTCACGTCGAGCGCCGTGGTGGGCTCGTCGGCGATCAACAGCTCGGGCTTGCAGGCCAGCGCCATGGCGATCATCACGCGCTGCTTCATGCCGCCGGAGAGCTCGTGCGGGTAGTTGTCGATCCTGCGTTCGGGCGCGGGAATTCCCACGCGGCGCAGCATCTCGATCACCTGCTCGTGGGCCTGGCGCGCCGGCGTTCGGAGGTGGATGCGCAGCACCTCGCCGATCTGGTCGCCGATGCTGAAGACCGGGTTGAGCGAGGTCATGGGCTCCTGGAAGATCATGCCGATGCGGCGTCCGCGGATCGCGCGCAGCTCGCGCGGCGGGAGCTGCGTGAGCTCCTGGCCTCCGAACCGGACGCTGCCTTTCACGATGCGTCCGGGAGAATCGACGAGACCCATCAGGGCGAGGGCGGTCACCGACTTGCCCGAGCCCGACTCGCCGACCAGCGCCAGGGTCTGCCCGGCCTCGAGCGTCAGGTCGACGCCGCGCACCGCCGGGACCTCCCCAGCTTGGGTGAAGAACGACACGTGCAGGTCGCGGACCTCGAGCAGACTCACCGGACGTCGAGCTTCGGGTCGAGGGCGTCGCGGAGGCCGTCACCCAGCAGGTTGTACGCGGTCACGGTCAAGAAGATCGCCGCTCCGGGGAAGACCGCCAGCCACCAGGCGAAGGTGCTCGCCCGAGATTCCGCGAGGATCGAGCCCCAGGTGACCAGGTGCTGGGGCACGCCGATGCCGAGAAACGAGAGCGCCGACTCGGTGAGAATCGCGGTAGCCACGCCGAACGCCATGGAGACCAGAACCGGCGCCACCGCATTCGGAAGGATGTGCCCGAACATGACGCGCGTGTCCGAGGCGCCGATGGCGCGGGCCGCCGTCACGAAGTCCAGGGATCGGACCTTCAGGAACTCGCCCCGGATGAAGCGTGCGATTCCGATCCAGCCCGTGAGCCCGAGAATCACCATGATCAAGTAGATCGACGGCGGGAAGATCGCCGCCACCGTGATGATCAAGAAGAAGGTAGGGATGCCCAGCATCAGCTCGAAGAGGCGCGACAGGGCGATGTCGATCCAGCCGCCGTAGTAGCCCGCCAGTCCACCGAGGAAGATTCCGAGCGTCGCCTGGATCGCGACCACCACGAGCCCGATGGTGAGCGAGATGCGCGTCCCGTGGACCATCCCGGAGGCCACGTCCCGGCCCAGCGCGTCGGTGCCGAGCCAGTGCTGTGCCGACGGAGGCGCGAAGACTTCGCCCGTGATGTCCACGCTGGTCGAGGCGTAGGGAATCGGGGGCCACACCGCCGCCTCCGCGTGCTGGTTGAGTGCGCGGAAATCCGCTCCCGCGAGGGCGGGCGGCAGCTTGGCAAGCCCCGCGCTGGCCGCGTATTCCCGGAAGAGCGGGAAGTAGCTCTGGCCGTCGATCCGGAGGTAGAGCGGTGTCCCGCCGGCGATGAAGTCCGCGAACAGCGCCACGAAGGCCAGCGTCAGGACCATTCCCAGCCCCCAGACCGCGCGTTTCTGGCGGCGCAGCTCCGCCCATACGCGGCCGCGGTAGGTCTGCGGTTTGGCGCTCACGCGCGCCCCTTGCCGAAGTGGATGCGCGGGTCGACCCAGGCCAACGCGATGTCGGAGAATAGGATCCCGATGAGAGTGAGAAATGAACTCGCGGCGAACAGCGCGATCACCACCGGGTAGTCCCGGGCGAGAACGGACTGGTAGCCGAGCTGCCCGATGCCCGGGATCGAAAAGATCGTCTCGATGATCACGGAGCCGCCGATGAGCGCCGGCAACAGGCCTGCGAGGATGGTGATGACCGGGATCAGCGAGTTGCGCAGCATGTGCTTGAGGATCACCATCGGTTCCGACACACCCTTCGCCCGCGCGGTGCGAATGTAGTCCTGGCGGGCGTTCTCGAGCATCGACGTGCGCATGAAGCGCGAGAGCGCCGCGAAGGCCCCGTAGGTGGTACACAGCAGCGGCATCGCCAGGTGGTAGGCGTAGTCCGAGAGCTTCTGCCACCACGGCCAGCTCGGTTCCCAGTCGAGCGAGCGAAGCCCGCCGGGCGGAAACCACGCGAAGAAATCGCCGCCGCCGAAAAAGATGATGATGAGCGTCCCGATCCAGAAAACCGGCAGCGAGTAGAGCATGAACACGGTGAGCGTGGAGAGCTGATCGAACCTGCTTCCGCTGCGGACGGCGGAGTAGATGCCGAGAGGAATCGCAATCAGGTAGGTCAGCACGATCGCCGCGACGTTGATGATGATCGTGACCGGAAGCCGCGCGCGGATCTTGTCCCAGACGGGCTGCCGGTCCTTGAAGCTCGTGCCGAGTTCACCCTGGAGCAGTCGCCGGAGCCACAGGGCGTACTGGACCGGGATCGCGCGATCGAGCCCCAGTTCGCGGCGGAGTTCATCCTTGTCCGCCCGGACTTCGGCCAGACGGTCCGAGTCGATTCCCTCGGTGCCGGCGCCGAGGCCGCCGGCGAAGAACAAGTCGACCGGGTCGCCGGGTGCGAGGAGCATGATCGCGTAGGCGAGAAAGGTGATGCCGACGAAGGTCGGAATGAGCAGCAGCAGGCGCTGGGCGATGTACTGGAGCACCGGCTCGCGCGGCCCTCAGTGCTTCTGCCGGGTCTTGGGGACCCACCACTCGTTGAAGCGGGTACCCACGCCGGGGTACCAGCGCACGCCGGCGAAGCGGCGGTCCCACGCGGTGACGGCCGACGGTGCGTACAGGAACGTGTAGGGCTGCTCCGCGTACAGAATTTCCTGGAAGCGGTTGTAGAGGCGGTTGCGTTCCTCGGGATCGAACTCGACGCGGTAGGCCTCGAGGATGCCGTCGACTTCCTCGTTCTCGAAACCCACGTGGTTGGATCCGTCTTCGACGGCCTGAGAGGAGTGCCAGATCTGGTAGCCGTCCGGTGGAATCGCCGCACCGCCGCTCGTCCAGCCGAGCACGATGGCGTCGTAGTCGAAGTGGCTCACCTTGTCGAGCAGGATCGACCAGTCGACGGAGCGGAAAGACGCGTCGATGCCGTGGCGCTTGAAGCTATCGATTACCGCGAGACCGACCTTCTTGCGCTCGTCGTTTCCGGCGTTCGAGATCACTTCGAAGCGCAGCGGAACCCGCTCTCCGTCGATTTCCTTGTCGAGGATCCCGTCGCCGTCGGTGTCCTCCCAGCCGGCTTCGGCCAGCAGCGCCTTCGCCTTGGCCGGGGAGTACTCCCAGGGCTCGAGTTCCTCCCGGTACTCCGGGCGCTTGTTGAAGATGGGACCCTCCACCGGCTCGGCCAGCCCGAGCATGACCTTGTCGACCAGGTTCCGCTTGTCCACCAGGTGGGAGAGTGCCCGGCGTACCCGAGCGTCCTGGAAGAGCTTCCGCTTCTGGTTCCAGCCCAGGTAGGTATAGGCGCCGCGGATCTCCGACTGCTTGCCGAAGCGTTCGCGGAAGCGCTCGTTGTCCGTCTGCCGAACCGTCTGGATGGGCGAGAGGCCGTACACGTCCAGGTCCCCCGCCTTGAGCGCGACGAACGCGGCTTCCCGGTCGTTGATGATCCGGAACACGATGCGGTCGAACCAGCCGTCGCCCAGGTCCGGTTCGTCCGGGGCCCAGTAATTGTCCCGGTGGCGCAGGACGATCTGCTGTCCGGTCACGAAATCGCGCTTCGGATCGGCGAGCACGTAGGCGCCGCTTCCCATGGGTCGCCGCTGGAACCCCTGGTTGAACTGCTTCGCGAAGCGCTCGGCGCGCTGCTTCTTCTCGGGGTCGAGTGCGTCCCAGTCGTTGAGCTCCGCGACGCCGATGCCGGCGAGCAGGTCGTCGGGGTCGTAGTAGTGACGCGGAAGGACGTTGAGCGAGCCCAAGGTCCACTGGTTGCGGAAGTAGGGCTCGCGTAGATCGAAGCGAACCGTGTGGGGATCGACCGCGACCACTTCCCGGACCGAGTCGAAGTAGTTCCGGATATGGGGCGCGGCAACCTTGGGATTCCGGATTACCTTCGCCGTGAAGACCACGTCTTCGGCGGTCATCGGCGTGCCGTCCGCGAAGGTGACGTCGTCGCGCAGCGCGAAGCTGTAGGTGAGGTGGTCCTCGGAGACATCGGGCAGGCGGCGGGCCAGTACGGGGCGTTGCTCCAGGGTCTCGTAGTCGATTTCGAGCAGCGACTGGAACATCCAGCCCAGCACCTGGCTCGCGGCGGAGTCGCTCGAAGTGATGGGGTTCAGGTTCTCGGGGTCCGAGAGCAGGTGCAGGACCAGCCAGTCGCCGCGCTCGGGCGGGCCCTCGTCTTCGACAGGGGTGGCTGTCCCCGACGTCTCCGCCGTTGTCGGTGCCGGGGCGGGCCCGCCGGTCGCTTCGTCTTGCGGACCGCCGCAGCCCAGCACGAGGAAAACCGCCGCGAGCGCGGCCCGGCTCGGGCGCGGAGTCGATCGAGACATGGAATCCCCCGGGCTGCGGGCCGGACCCGCGCGCCGTGACGCTGCCTCGCTCATCTCTACGGGTCAAGGCGCGCCGACCTGTTTCCACAGGGCCCGCGCCATGCGCTCGGCCGAGGTGTCCCAGTCGAAGCGCCCGGACCAGGCCCGGGCTGCCGCCGCCAGCCGAGTCAACCGCTCCGGGTCGTCGAGGAGCGCGTCGATGGCCCGGACCAGCCGTTCCGTGAACGCCTCGGGGGGGCCGTCGGCCACGAGCAGGCCGGTCTCGCCGTCGCGCACCGCGTCCCGCAGGCCCGGGGCATCGGTGGCGACGACCGGAACTCCGAGCGCGTTGCACTCGATGACCGTGAGCCCCAGCCCTCCTTGACGGAGGGGCACACCGCCACCCGCGCGCCGGCGAGCAATGCGTCGCGCTCCGCGTCGGACACGAAGCCGGTGAAGCGCGCGCGGGTGCTCAGGCCCAGCTCCGCCGCCAGGGCTTCGAGGCGCGCGCTCTCGGCGCCGCGGCCCACGACCACGAGTTCGAGATCGGGCCGGTGCTCGGCCAGCTGCGCACAGGCGCGCACCAGCAAGTCGATGCGCTTGTAGCGCTCGAGGCGGCCCAGGTACGCGACGCGCAGCGGCCGCTCGGAAACGGGCGTCGGCTCGCGCGCGGGGGGCACGATGCCGTTGTAGAGCAGGTCGATGTGCTCCCCTGGGATCCCGCGTTCGATCAGGTCCCGGCGCGAACTCTCGGAAACGGCCAGGAACGGCACGTCGCGGTAGACGCGCGGGATGAGCCGTTCGATCATCACCACGCCGGCGGCGATGGGCCAGGCCACCTGGGCGAAGGCGCTGTGTCCGAAGAGGTGGTGGTTCACTGCGAGCACCGGCGCCGCGGCGTAGGCCCGCGAGCAGAAGGGCACCTTGTTGAGGTGCTCCACGACGACGTCCCAGGAGCCCGCGCGCGTCTCGCGGACGGTGGTCGCCACGACGCGGGGGTAGTAGACGGGCAGGGGGCCGAGGCGCCGGACGCGCAGGCCCTCGAGTTCTTCCACCGCGGGGGCTCGGGCGCCGGGGTGCGCGCAGGCGAGCTGCGTCACGTCGATGCCGTGCCCCGCGAGACGCTTTGCGATCTCCGCCACGTGCACCTCGGCGCCGCCGGCCTTCGGGTGGAGCGGGTCGCGCTCGTTCAGCAGCAGGACGCGCAGGCGTTTGGGCAAGACGCTAGGCGACCGACAGGGTCGGCCGCCGCGTAGCAAGGCGAAGCCGAGCGAAGTTCATGAGGCTAGATGCGGCCCAGCAGGCGCGCGAAGCGCAGCCACACGCAGATCCAGAGCGCCTCGACGGCGATGGAGAGGTTGAGCTTCGATTCGCCTCGCTCGCGGTCGAGAAAGAAAAAGGGGATCTCCTTCGTGCGTGCGCCGAAGTGTTGGAAGCGATGGTTCAGCTCGATCTGGAAGGCGTAACCGTCGGAGCGGATCTTCTCGAAGCCGATCCGCTCGAGCAGGTCGCGCCGGATGCAGCGAAAGCCGCCGGTCGCGTCCGAGAGGCGGAGCCCCGCGACGTTTCGTGCGTAGAGGTTTGCGAACCAGCTGATCAGGATGCGCTCGATCGGCCAGTTGACCACGGTGATGCCTTTCAGGTAGCGGGATCCGATCACCACGTCGTGGTCTTCGATCTCGCGCAGCATCTCCGGGAGGCTCGTGGGCGGGTGGGAGAAATCGGCGTCCATCTGGACGACGTTGTCGGCGCCGAGGTCGAGGGCGCGACGGAGACCGTCGCGGTAGGCGATGCCGAGCCCCCGCGTGCCGCTGCGGTGGAGGACGTGGACACGGCCCGGGTACTGCGCGGCCAGGTCGTCCGCACACTTTCCGGTGCCGTCGGGCGAGCGATCGTCTACGACGAGCACTTCGATGCCATCCGCGCTGGCCAGCACTTCCGGGACCAGCAGCGGCAGGTTTTCCGCCTCGTTGTAGGTCGGAACGACGACGATGGTCCGGGCCACAGCTCGATTAGTCTACTTCTTCCGGTGAGTTACGCACACAGAGACGTGTGGAGCCCAGGCCCGATTCCCACCGGAACGCGTGGGCTCGAACGTTCAGCGATGTTTGCGCCGCTCGCGGGGCTTCCCGCGAGGCGGGCGGTCCCCTCGCGAAGAACGGAAGGCTCGGCGTCGCAAGGTTGTGGACGCACCCGCAGCGCAGCCTTCCCGGTATCCCAGGGTCTTGGCCGCGCGGTCGGCGACGTGGTAGACACACGCCTGCTCGGGGCGCTTGACACCACTCGCGCCCGGCGCGATACGTCCCGCTGTCCGGCACGGCCGGCGTGATCGGAGGCCTTGCGATGCGTCTCGACTTCCGCTTCGACCTCGATGAGATCAGTGTGCCGCGATTCTCGGTGGAGGCGGTCGAGGGCATCGGCAAGCTCTTTACGCTCGCGACGTTGGTGCTCAATGTCCTCGAGGTGAAACCCCGAGTCGAGATCGTCTTTCACGGTCTCAATTCCGAGGATCCGGAGGCGAAGATCGAGGCGTTCAAGGAGATCGTCACCGGCTCGGAGACCGGGTCCGCGTTGAATTATGAGATCGGCAGAGGCGGGCAGATCCCGGGTTCATTGACCTCGTTCCTCTGGGTCACGGTGTCGGCGGGTTCCTGAAAGCCCTGCGCGGTCGCGCAGGAGCGCGACCGGGTCGGTGCTCCAAGCGCACCCGAGTGTCTCACCCAGGCCCGGGTCGCCCGCAAACCTTTGGATCCGTGCGGCCGCGCTGTGGGGACGTTCCTAGGGAAGCGGGGGGGTTCGGCGTCGCCCGATCCACAGCACCGCTCCGACGGTCAGGCCGAAGGCTGCTGCGCGGGCAACCGTGCCGCCCTGGGCGCCGGTGCAGCCCGCGTGTGTGCAGAAGGTGCCGTGCACTTCGGCCCGGGGCGGCGCCGCGCTGGCAGCGCCGGCCAGCAGGCCCGCGCTCGCAACGGCGAGGCAGAGGGAGAGGGAAAGGCAACGGGACATCACGCCGAGAGTACCGCCGGGGGGCAACCGGCCGCCAGCGCGTGGTGCGCGGTGACCTCGCACCGGAGGTGCCTCCGCCCTGTGATCGGGCGGCTCGCGCTGGTGATCACCGCTAAGGTTCTCGGGTTGATGCGGCTCGAAGAGGGCCGCCAATGGGAGTTTTGCGGTAGGGTGGCGCGGCCGCTGGTAGAGATCTTTCTCCACGGACTCGCAAAGGAGGGAACGTGATCGAGGCGCGCGGATTGTCGAAGCGCTACGGGGACGTGGTCGCCGTAGACGACGTCTCGTTCTCGATTGGGAACGGCGAAGTGGTCGGTTTCCTCGGTCCGAATGGTGCCGGCAAGACCACCACGATGCGGATGCTCGCGGGTTTTCTGCCTCCGAGCGATGGAACCGCAGAGCTCGCCGGCCACGACATCTTCGACGCCGCCCTCGAGGCGCGTCGCGCCGTGGGCTACCTGCCCGAGGCACTGCCCCTCTACCCGGAGATGACAGTGGACGCGTATCTGCGTTACGTGGCACGCATCAAGGACGTGCCGCGCGGGACGCGGAGCGAAGCCGTCGCACGTGCCGCCGAGCGCTGCGGGCTGAATCGCGTTCGGCGGCGCGTGATCGGCACACTCTCGAAGGGTTTCCGGCAGCGCGTTGGCCTGGCCCAGGCCATCGTGCACGATCCTGCAGTCCTGATCCTGGACGAGCCGACGGTCGGTCTGGACCCCCTCCAGATCCGTGAGATCCGCGGGCTCATAGCGGAACTCGCGGCGCCGGAGCAGGGCGATGTCCAGCACGCGGTGGTCCTGTCCACTCACATCCTCGCGGAGGTGGAGGCGATCTGTCGCCGCGTCATCTTGATCCACGAGGGCCGCAAGGTCGTCGATGCGCCGATCGAGGATCTGACCGCGGGCGGCCAGACCCTCGACGAAGTTTTCGCCCGCGAGACCACGCGCGACACGACGGTGGAGGGCGCGGCGTGAGGCATGTGACCGATATCGCGGGTCGGGAGTTGCGCGGGCTCTTCGTTTCGCCGGTCGCCTACGGCGTTCTTTCACTTTTTGCCGTGCTGTCCGGGGTCTTCTTCATCGCGTCGACCGCATTCTTCGCCGAGTGGTTGATGCGTCTCCAGAGTTTCCAGGCCTTCGACGAACTCGCACGCTGGAACCTGAACGACCAGCTGATCGGCCAGTTCTTCCAGTCCATGGCCATGGTGCTGCTCTTCCTGCTACCGGGCGTCACCATGGGCTTCTTCGCGGCCGAGAAGACCCAGGGTACCCAGGAGTTGTTGTTCACGAGCCCCCTCACCATGTGGGACATCGTATTGGGCAAGTTCCTGGCCGGCGCCGTATTCGCCCTGTTGCTCGTGACGATCGTCGGCGCCTACCCGGCGCTCCTTTTCGTCTACGGCGATCCGGAGTTCGGCAAGACGCTTGCCGGGCTCCTCGGCCTCGTGCTCGTGAGCTGGACCTATGTCGCCATCGGCGTGTTCGCTTCGTCGCTCACCCGCAGCCAGGTGCTGGCTTTCCTGATCACCTTCGTTCTGCTGATCCTCCTGATGGTGCTCCCCGCCTTGGCGCAGATCGGCGGCGGCGGTGCGTCCGGCCTGGGGGATCTGCTGCGCTGGCTCTCGGCGGATACCCATCTGGCGGAACTCGTGAAGGGTCTCGTGGACACGGCGGACCTCGCCTACTTCGTGGTGATGACCGGGATCTTCCTGGTCCTCACCAAGGCGTCGGTCGAGTCCGTGCGCTGGCGTTAGGAGACGCGGTCGATGGGCTACGCTTCTCTGCTCGCGGCGTTCGGCGCGGTCTGCGTGGTTTTCGCGCTCCTGAATTTCTTCGTGGGCCTTTTCGCCGCCGACTTCGATCCGTTCTGGATCGGGGGCAATGCGGTCGTCGGTCTGGGCCTGCTGATGGCCGCTGGGTTCTCCAATCTCGAAGCGCTGCGCGAACGCATGCGCTCGGGCGAGGCGCGCCGGGCTGGCCGCTACGGATCGAGCGCGCTCTTCTCCACTGCGCTTGTCGTTGCCATCCTCGGCATGCTGGGCTTCCTGTCTACGCGCTATCACCACCGCTTCGATTGGAGCGAGCAGAAGGTTCACTCGCTCACGGACCAGAGCGAGAAACTCCTCGCGGGCCTGGAGCAGGACGTCGAGGTCGTGGCCTTCTTTCCGTCGCTCGATACCCCGGGTGTACGCGGGCTGCTGGATCGCTTCGCGTACGCCAGCGAGCGATTCGACGTCACCTACGCCGATCCGAACGAGCGCCCGGACCTGCTGGCCCGGGCCGGTCTGTCCCGGGAAGAACTGGGACAGGGCGTTTTGCACGTGACGCTCGGCGACGAGTCGGTGCAGGTCCGCGAGGTCACCGAGGAGAAGGTCAGCAACGCGTTGGTCAAGCTCTCGCGCACGGGTGAAAAGCGTGTCTACTTCCTCGAGGGCCACAACGAGCGGGCGGTCTCCGGAGAGGCGGCGGCGGAGAAGCAGAGTTTCGGGCGGGCAGCCGAGGCGCTGCGCAACGAAAACTACCAGGTCGAGACGCTCCTGCTGGCGGCGACCGGAGACGTGCCCGACGATGCCGATGTGGTGGTGGTGGCTGGGGCGACGCGGCCGCTGCTCGATCCGGAGCAGGCGGCACTTCAGCGCTACCTCGAGCGGGGCGGGACGCTTCTCGTCATGATCGACCCCCGCGCGAATACGGACCTGGGTGACCTGGTGCGCACCTGGGGCGTCGATCTCGGGGACGACATCGTGGTCGACCGCTCTCTGGCGCTCTTCGGCCGTGCGACATCGCCATTCGCCCAGAGCTACGACCCCGACCACGAGATCACGAAGGACATGCGCGAAACCGCCCTCTTTCACGTGGTGCGCAGCGTGCGCAATGGCGAGGGTGCGGACTTCACCGAATTGGTCCACACGGGAGATGCCTCGTGGGCGGAGCGAGATCTCGACACCTTCTTCGGCGAGGGTGTGGCTGAGTTTGGTGACGGCGATCTCGAAGGTCCGGTCTCCGTGGCCGTGGCGGGGACCCTGAGCTTCGAGACCGATGCGGCTCCGCCCGATGCTGCAGGCGGGAATGACGCGGAAGTGGGTTCGCTCGACGCGCGGGTCGCCGTGTTCGGGGACGTCGACTTCGCGTCGAACGAGCTGGTCGAGGCGTCCGGCAACAGCGATCTGTTCGTGAATACGGTCAACTGGCTGATGGGCGACATCGAGGCGATTTCGATCCGGCCGAAGCTCTCCCGCGCATCTCGCTTCCAGCTTTCGAACGAGCAGTTCCTGCGGATCCGCACGTTGTCGCTCTTCGCGATACCCCAGGTCCTCGCGCTGGCTGGCGTATTCGTCTGGTGGTCGCGGCGGAGCGTTCCTCGGCGCGAGGTCCGGTGAGCCCCCGCACCACGGGCATCCTGCTGCTCGTGGCGGTGGCCCTCGGTGCCTTCGTCTGGATCCACGAGATCGAGGGCGAGGCGGACCGCAGGGACGCCGAGGCGAGCGAGAAGCAGCTATTCCCCGGGCTCGAGCCCGAGGACGTTGTCTGGGTGGAGTTGACGACTGGCGACGGCGTGGCTGTGCGCGCCGAGCGTCGAGACGGGGGCTGGGAGATCGTCGAGCCGTTCCGCTTTCCTGCGGACGCCCTCGCCCTCGACAGCATTACATCGGCGCTGCCCGAGTTGGCGAGTGAGGCCAGTTTCGAGTTGCCCCAGGCCGCGTCGGTGTACGGGCTCGACGATCCGGCGCGGGAGGTTCGTTTCGAGGCCGGTGGCAAGGAGTGGGCGCTTCGCAGCGGCGACGAGGCCCCGATGGGCGACAACCGCTACGCGCAGGTGGTGGGCGAAGCCGCTGTCCACACGGTTCCCAGCTGGAGCGCCCAGGCGCTGGTCGAGGACTTCGACGAGCTTCGCGACAAGCGGGTGTTGGACTTCGACCCGGCGGCAGTGGCGCGCATCGTGGCGGCGTGGCCCGGCGGTCGCGTCGCGCTGGCGCGCGAGGAAGAGGGGTGGCGGGTCGAGGCTCCCATCGAGGGACCGGCGGATGCCGGAACCGTGGAGGACTTGCTTTCGGATCTCGCCAGGCTTCGAGCCGTGGGCTTCCTGGACGCGCCGCCTCCCGATGCCGAGACAGGTTTCTCGGAGCCCGCTTTCCGTATCGAGATCGAACTGGCCACGACGGGAGAAGGCGAGGCGCGAGGCCCGCGCACGCTCACCCTCGCCGTGGGAAGCTCGACCGAGGGCGGTGCGCGCCTGGCGCGGGGCGAGCGAGAGTCCCTCTACCGTATTCCCGGCGAGCGCTTCGACGAACTGCCGCGCGATGTTTTGGCGTACCGATTCAAGCGTCTCGCCGAGTTCGCCGTCCCGGACGTGAGAAGCGTGGATCTCGTCTTTCGCAGCGAGGACGGCGCGCCGGTTGGCATCCGCGCGACCCGCGGCGATGAGAGCTGGAATTCAGAGCCGGAGCAGATGGATCCCGAGAAGCTGGTGCTGTTGCTCAGAGCGCTCGATGGGCTCACCGCCGACACGATCCTCGCGGAGCGCGTGGGCCCCGACGAGCTGGAAGCGCTTGGCCTCGCCCCTCCCGTCGCCGCGTTCCTGGTGCGGGGAACGTCCGACGTGCCGCTCGCCGAGGTGCGGCTCGGTGCACTACACGGCTCGAAGGGCATCGTCGCCCAGAGCGGGGAGAACCCCCAGATCTTCCGCCTCGGTCTGGAGCTGGCGGAGCACCTCCCCGTGAGCCTCGAGGCCTTCCGGAATCGGTTCCTCGTCGTCGAGGAGACCGCTGCCGAGGAGCCCGACCCGGAGTTCGACGCGTTTATCGAAAGCCTCGATGTGAAGCCCTAGCGCGGGGCGCCGCCTTCGAGGAGGAAGATCAGGGCGTCGTGGATGCGGCCGTTCGAGGCCACGATCGCACGTCCCGATCGCGGCGGCGGCCCGCCGTGGATATCGCTCGTGCGCCCGCCGGACTCGTCGACGATGAGCAGGCCAGCGGCCACGTCCCACGGGTGGAGCTTCAACTCCCAGAAGCCGTCGAAGCGGCCCGCCGCCACGTAGCAGAGGTCGAGGGCAGCCGAGCCGTCGCGGCGCACGGCGCGCGCCCGCTTGATCACCTGGGCGAAGTGCTCGAGGTTGTCCTCGGCGCTGCGCCGCACGTCGTAGGCGAATCCCGTCGCGATCAAGGCCGCACCCAGATCGTTTTCCCGGGAGACCTGCAGCACCCGCCCGTTCAGGCGCGCGCCCTTCCCGCGCGCCGCCTCGTAGAGTTCGTCGAGGAGCGGGTCGTAGACGACGCCGACCTCGCGTGCGCCGTGCTTCTCGACGCCGATCGAGACGCAGAAGCGCGGGTAGCCGTGGGCATAATTCGTGGTGCCGTCGAGCGGGTCGACGACCCAGCGCCATGCGGCGTCTTCCCGGTCACTTCCGCCACCTTCCTCGGCGAGGATTGCGTCGTCCGGCCGCTCGTCGGTGAGTCTCTCGACGATCAGTGCTTCACAGGCGTGGTCGACCTCGGTCACCAGATCGATCGACGCACTCTTGGTGCGGATCTTGATCGCCGTCTCGTAGTGTTTCCGCTGGATTGCTCCGGCTTCGCGAGCGAGCCGGATGGCGAGTTCGAGTACCCGATCGGTTTCGCTCACGATGCGAGTCCGAAGAGTCTGCGTGCATTTCGTGTCGTGATGGCAGCCACCTCTTCGACGGGTCGCTCCTGGGCTTTGGCCAACGCAGTGCCGACGACGCCGACCCAGGCCGGTTCGTTGCGCGCGCCGCGGTGGCCCTGGGGAGCCAGGAGTGGCGCGTCGGTTTCGACGAGGAGCCGGTCGAGAGGGAGGGAGCGGGCGGTCTCGCGCAGGTCTGCGGCGCTGGGGAAGGTGAGAATTCCGGAGAATGAGACCAGAAGGCCGGCGTCGAGGGCCCGATGCGCGAACTCCGTGCTGCCCGTGTAGCAGTGCAGCACGCCCTCGAGGGCGCCGTCGCCTTCGGCCCGCCAAATCTCGAGTGTTTCACCGAAAGCGTCGGGCTCGTCGCCGCGCACGTGGAGCGAGACCGGGAGCGCGCGTTCGCGCGCCCAGCCCAGTTGCTCAGCGAAGACCTCGCGCTGGATCTCGCGCGGCGAATTCGTGTAGTGGTAGTCGAGACCGCATTCTCCGACGCCCACCACTCGGGGGTGGTCGAGCCAGTCGGTGAGCCGCGCACGGCCGGCGTCGTCGAGCTCCGAGGCCTCGTGGGGATGCACGCCCACGGTCGCGAAGACCCGCGCGTCCTCCTCGGCCAATGCGACCGCACGCGCGTTGAGCGCCACACCGTAACCCGAGCCGATCCCGACGAACGCCTCGATGCCGGCGGCATCGGCGCGATCGAGCACGTCGGCGCGGTCATCGGAAAATGCGTCGGCCGTGACGTGGCAGTGACTGTCGAGCCACACGGCTAGGCACCCGCTCCCGGTCCGCAGAACTCTTGTGCCGGGGGCCGGAGAATGGCGTTTGCGTTCGGTGTGCGGTGTGTGAGCGCTGTCCAACGCGTTGTGCGGTTCGTTCTGCGCAGGGAGAAAGCCCTCTCTTCTGCGAGCCGTTGGTTGCCGGCCGCTCGGTCGACGACACAGGTGGTATCGGCGCGGCCGATATGGGCTTCAGTCTCCATGCAGGAGCGCGGGCTGGCCGAGTTGAAAGTGTCGCTCAAAGCGAAGCATCGCGCAGGGCGAGGAGCGCGCGCTCGGCCACCATTTGCGGGTTCGCGTTGCGCTGGTCGAGCGACTTGCGGCACGCCGAGAGCTCACGGTCCGCATCGAGGGCGCGGCGCACGTCGTCGGTTCCCTCACGCAAGTTGCGCGCGACCCCCCGCCGCAGCCAGGCGCCACCGATTGCGAGCAGCTGGTGTACCGCCGCGGCTGCCGGCGCGCGGGGACCGCGGTATTCCTCGGCCCAGCCGAGCAGCTGCGACGGCGACGCTCCCGGGAGTTCGTCGAGTCGCGCCGCGAGCTCGGCCTGCTCCGGGTCGTCGAGCGGATCGTCGCCCGCGGGCGGGAAGACGACGCGCTGGCAGCGCGAACGCACGGTTGCGAGCAGGCTCGCCGACGTCGTGGCGACGAGTACAACGGTGGCGCGACGCGGCGGCTCCTCGAGTAGGCGCAGCAGCGCGTTCTGGGCCTCCTGGTTCAGCCACTCGGCGTCGGCGACGACGCCAACACGCCGGCCGTCGCCTTCACCGCGCAGGTGCAAGTCGCGCTGCAGCCGGCGAATCTGACCGATCCGCACCCGCGTGTCGCCGGCACCGCGCTCGACCCAGAGCAGGTTCGGATGGTCCCCCACGTGACGCAGCAGCGGCCCGCTCTTTCCGGTGCCATCGATCGCTGTCTCTTCCCGGGGGCCCGAGCGTCGGCACTCTGGGCAGGTCTCGCAGGGTCGCGATGGGCCGCCGCCGCAGACGGCACCGCGTGCGAAGGCCAGGGCGGCCTCCCGTGGTTTTGGGCCTGGACCGGACAGCAGGTAGGCGCTGTGGAGGCGCCCGCTCTCGAGCGAGCGGCCGAGCAGGATTTCGGGGTCGTAAGACTGCTCCGCCACGGTGGGCACAAGCTAGCGGAAGCCCGCCGGACTGTGACGTCCGTCCTGTATTGGGCTGTCGCGGCTACCGAAGCAGGAGTCTCCGGTCCTCGCGGTGCTGAGGGTCGGATGAAAGAGGGGCTTCAACCGATTCGGATTCCCTGGGTCTCAAGTCGGGGCCGGAAGGATCCGATTCGAAGGCTCGAACCATTCCATGGACGGAGGGAATCCCTCATGGCGCTCAAATCTTTTGGTCGTAGCGGAGGTTCCGGTGGTGTAACAGCGGCAGCTTCCGCCCCGGTCCCGAGCGGCGGCCCGGGATCCGGCGGGCTCACCGCCTTCATCGACCAGGGCTCCGAGTTCGAGGGCAAGCTCTCGTTCAAGGACACGGCCCGCATCGACGGCAACTTTCGCGGCGAGATCGCCAGCGAGAACACGCTCATCATCGGCGAGAGCGGGGTAGTCAGCGCCAGCATTTGCGCCAAGACGATCGCCGTCAGTGGCACCGTGGAGGGTGACCTCACGGCTACCACCAAGGTCGTGCTCCACAAGACGGCCCGCATCCGCGGCAACGTCAAGGCACCGAGCCTCGTGATCGAGGAGGGCGCGGTTCTCCAGGGTCACGTCAAGATGGGCGGCTCCAAGGAAGTCAAAGCGGCCGGCAACCTCAAGGCCATACACGGCGGCAAGCCGGCACCCCCGGCCGAGGACGAGAAGTAGTCCTCTCTTTTCTTCAGCTGACCTTGTAGACCGAGTCTCCCTCGCGCACGCGCTGGGAAACGTGTACGCCGATCTCCTGGCCGGGTCCGGCGCTTTCGATGGGCGTGCGATCCAGTTCCAGGCGGTTGATTTGCTGGTAGTAGTCCGTCGTATGGCCGCGCACGTGGATTGTGTCGCCGATTCGTAGTTGGCCGTGTTCGATGCGTATCGCAGCGGCGTTCACGTGGTCCCAGTAATGCATCACGAAGCCGACTCTTTCGGATTGCCCCTCCGCAACACCAGCGGGCTGTGCGGGTACCGGCTCGACGGTTGCGGGCGGTGCGGCACGCTTCGGCTCGACGGTTGCGGGCGGTGCGGCACGCTCCGGCTCGATGGTCGCGGGCGGTGCGGTGGCGATGGGCCGCCGGGTCGAGGCCCGACGTCTTGCCGGCGCCTTGCGCGCGGTCTTCTTGCGCGCGGTCTTCTTGCGCTTGGGCTTGTCGACGCGCTTCTTCGTGTCGATCTTCGCGAGCCGGGCGAGGTTCAGGCCGAGGATCTTCGCCTTCGTCTCCTCGCTGATTGGCTGGTAGCCCCACTTCT
>PVBE011128360.1_pt1 | contig 40597 bp, 35 predicted proteins | sample 1631181 | NCBI WGS metagenome assembly PVBE01 (sample SAMN08397723, study PRJNA350692) | Marine metagenome, whole genome shotgun sequencing project. | isolation source: water | place: Pacific Ocean | collected 2012-04 | reverse complement strand
TTAGCCGGACCTCCGCCTCGCGGAGCTTGCCGATAATCTGCTCAACCGTGTGATTCTTCTTCGCCATTTTGCCCTCCTTCAAGCCAACCCAATCCTAACATCCGGGCTGGACCAGTTTTCGGGGGGCAGGCCACTTTGACGCCGATTATGGAGACGATGCCAGCTGCCACATGTCATCTGCTGCCGCGGCCAAGGCCCACACCTTGGTCGAGAAGATGCTGGCCGCGGCGTTCAAATAGCCCGCATTTCCCACCGGATCACAATGAAAGGCGGCCCGAGGCCGCACAGAGATAAAAAGAAAGGCGGCCGGATGGCCGCCTTTCCGTGAATGGGCCCAAGTTCAGCCCTGATCTTGTGATCCGGTGTCAGCTTCCGGAGAAGAGGTTGCTCCGCTGCCGGCGACGGACACCAAGGCTGAGCTCTGGGGCTCGCAATTCACTCGACATGGGATCACCTCCTTTCGTTCGTTGAACACGCTCTCAGCTTAGAGGGGCGTGAGCGCGGCGGCAACCGCGTTGCATCGGTCCTGTCATTCCCCGGCCGCCGGGAAGAGCTCGGCGGCGGGGCGGCGGAGGCGGCGGTTGTCGCCGCTGCGGGCGGTGAACTTGACCTTGTCGAAGTATTCCAGCACCTCGATGGCCAAATTGCGGCCGATGCCGGCGGCGTCGCGGTATTGCCGCGCCGTGAAGGCCTGGTCGGAGCTGCGGCCGGCCAGATCCTCGGCGATGCGGGCCAACTCGGCCACGGCGGCGGGCGGGAAATAGCGGTTGTCGGCCACCGGCAGCAACAGGCCCTGGCGCGCCGCCCGGCCATAAAAGCCGGTCAGCGCCTTGAGATCGATGCCCAGCTCGGCCGCCACCTCGCGCAGCCGTGGCGGCCGCACGCCGCCCTCCTGCAAAAAAGGCTCGAGGCGCTGCCAAAGCGCCGCATCGGGGGCCGACATCTCCGGCCGGTGGTCGGGCAGGCGCAGCGCCGCGCCGTCGCGCAGCAGAACTTTTTGCCGCGCCAGATCGCGGATCAGGGCGGCAAAGACGCGGGCCCCGACGGGCTCGTCGATGCCCAGGCGCAGCGCCACCTCGCTGGGCCCGGCGCTGTCGGGCTTTTGCCGGTGCCAGTGGCGCAGGGCGCCGATGACGGCGGCCCGCAGGCTCTCCCAGTGGCCGCTGTCGAGGCCGATGGCGTCGTTGCCGCCCCCACCGCCGCCGATGGCGACGACGCCGGCCCGGTCGCCCAGCGCCTCGGCCTCGGCCGCGGTGAGGTTCCAGGCCCGGGCGAAGCGGTCCAGGTCGACACCGTCGCGCGGCCGGGCGGCCAGTGCCGCCTTGAGCGCCTCGCCCGGGCTTTCGCGCTCCATGGCTTCGAGATAGGCCAGGCGCTGGGGCCGCGCCCGGCCGCGGGCAGGCGCAAAGGGATCGAGCACGATACCACCGCCCAGCGTGCGTTTGGCGGACTGGTCGCGGAGCACGAAGTGATCGCCCCTCAGTGCCCCGATCTGGTGGTCGAGCACGAGTTGCACCAGCGCCGTCTGGCCCGGCTTGAGGCTGCGGTCGCGCAACAGTGCCAGGCGCCCGGTGACATCGGCGGCGCCGATGTGGACGTGCACCGGCGTCCAGTGGCGCAGCGCTTTGGCCTCTCCCGGCAACACCCTCAAGCGGGCGTCGAGACGCCGCACCGGGGCGTGGACGGCGGCCTCGAGCAGCCATTGGCCGCGCTGCACGTCGCTGCGCTTGACGTTGCCGGCGATGTTGAGGGCGCAGCGCTGGCCGGCCCGTCCGCTCTGGCTGTCGCGGTTCTGGGCGTGCAGGCTGCGCAGCCTGACTTCGATGCCGGGCGGCGACAGCAGCAGCCGTTCGCCGACCCCGATGGTGCCGGAAAAGACCGTTCCCGTGGCCACCAACCCGGCCCCCGAGATGGTGAAGCAGCGGTCCACGGCAAGGCGAAAACGGCCGCCTGCCGGGTGCGGCGGGATCTCCAGCGCCGTCTCGGTGAGGTGTCCGTTGAGAGCTTCGACGCCCTCTCCGGAGAGAGAGGAGAGCGGGAAAATCGGAATCCCGGACAGGCTGGTGGGGGCCAGGATCTCCTGCACCTGGGTGGTCACCTCGGCGATGCGCTCGGGCTCGGCCCGGTCGATCTTGGTCAGCGCCACGGCGCCGCGTTCGATGCCCAGAATATCCAGTATCGCCAGGTGCTCGGTGGTCTGGGGCATGGGACCTTCGTCGGCCGCCACCACGAAAAGCACGAAATCGATGGCCGCCACGCCCACCAGCATGTTGCGCACGAAGCGTTCGTGCCCCGGCACGTCGATGAAGCCGAGGATGTCGCCACCCGGCAGCTCGCGGTAGGCGAAACCGAGATCGATGGAGAGGCCGCGCTTTTTTTCCTCGGGCAGGCGGTCGGTATCGACGCCGGTGAGCGCCTTCAGCAGCAGCGTCTTGCCGTGGTCGACGTGGCCGGCGGTGGCGACGATCATTTTTTCGCCGCCCCGGTGGCGAGTTCCGCGAGGCCGGTCGAAAACCCTTCTTCGTCGTCGAGGCAGCGCAGATCGAACCACAGCGCGCCGTCCTGGATGCGGCCGATGACGGGCAGGGCCAGACCGCGAAAGCGGGCCGCCAAGCGGGCCAGGGCCTGGCCCGAGCCGGCGTCGGGCTTGAGCACCAGGGCGCAACTGGGCAGTGCCTTGTCGGGCAGCGCGCCGGAGCCGATCTGGCTCAAACAGGGGGCGACGCTGACCCCGATCTTCTCCAGGGCCGTCTCCAGCCGAGGCGCCAGGCGGCGCGCCTGGGCCTCGATGTCGGCCTGGGCCCGGATCATGAAGCCGAGCGCCGGCAGCTGCTCGGGCAGGCGCTCGGGATCGGCGTAAAGCGGCAGCACGGCCCCCAGCGCCGCCGTGCTGATCTTGTCGATGCGCAAGGCGCGCTTGAGCGGGTTCTTCTTCAGCTTGGCGACAAGATCGGCTCGGCCGACGATGATGCCGGCCTGGGGCCCGCCCAGCAGCTTGTCGCCGGAGAACGTCACCAGGTCGGCCCCTGCCGCCAGGGCCTCGGCCGGTGTCGGCTCGTGCGGCAAGCCGTAGCGCGCTAGGTCGACCAGCGTGCCGCTGCCCAGGTCGACGACGAAGGGGATGCCGTGGGCCCGGCAGAGTTTCGCGAGGTCAGCTTCCGCCACGGCGGCCGTGAAACCTTCGACCACGTAGTTGCTGGTGTGGACCTTCATCACCAAGCCGGTGCGCGGCCCCAGCGCGGCCTCGAAGTCGCCGAGATGGGTGCGGTTGGTGGTGCCCACTTCGACCAGCTTGCAATGCGAACGCGCCATGATGTCGGGCAAACGGAAGGAGCCGCCGATCTCGATCAGCTCGCCGCGCGATACCGGCACCTGCTTGCGCCTCGCCAGGCTGTCGAGCACCAGCAACACGGCGGCGGCATTGTTGTTGACCACGGTCGCCGCCGGGGCGCCGGTGAGGCGGCAGAGCCAGCCCTCGAGCCGGCTGTCACGATCGCCGCGCCGGCCGCTGCCGAGGTCGTATTCCAGATCCACCGCCGAGGTCGCCGCCGCCACCATGGCCTGGGCCGCGGCGGCCGGCAGCAGGGCCCGGCCCAGGTTGGTGTGGATGATGGTGCCCGAGAGGTTGAGGACCCTGGTCAGCGGCGGCCGCTTGAGGGCTTCGAGGCGCGCCAGTACGTCGGCGATGATGGCTGCCTCGGCCGCCGGCTCGCCGGTTTTTTTGTCGGCCAGACGCCGGCGCAGATCGGCCAAGGCCGCGCGCACGGCATCGGTGACCAGCGGCCGGCCATGGGCGGCGATGGCGTCGGCCAGCCCGGCCAGGCCGAGCACGCGGTCAACGGAGGGAATGGCGGCCTGGGGCGAGGCTTTGGCTGGCGGCATGGAAGCGGTGGCATGATTGCGGGGGGCCTTAGCTTAGCGCCAAAGAGCGCGCCCCCCCAACACCATCGCGTTACCTCGAGCGGCCATAAACCACCCGGGCGTGGCGCGAGGGGGGATCTTCGCGGTGGGGAACCTCGTCCCAGCTTTGGCGCGCCAGGCCGGCCGCTTCGTAGGCCACCAGCGATTCGGCCAGCATGCGGTAGGGCGGGCCCTGGCTCAGGTGTTCGGGTCCGACGATCTCGGTGACCACCACCAGCGTGCCGCCGGGCGCCACCAGGCCGGCCACGGCGGCCATGGCGCGGGGCTGCAGTTCGTACGGCAGCGATTGCACCGTGCGGTTGTCGAAGACCAGAGCGAAAGCGCCGCGCCAGTCGTCGGGCGGCCGGAAGAGATCGGCGATGCGATAGTCGACGGAGCTTTGGGGGAAACGCTCGAGGCAGAGCCGGATGGCGCTTTCGGCCACGTCGAAGGCCATGACCTCCCAGCCCCGGCGGGCGATCTCCTCGGCGTCGTCGCCCAGGCCGCAGCCCGTCACCAGGGCCGGGCGGCCACTCCCTGGCGGCTGGTCCCGGAGCCATTCCGCGAGCTGCCCGTTGGCCTGCATGTGGGCCCAAGGCAGGCCCTCGCCCTCGGTGCTGGAAGCCGCGTACATGGGCTCGAAAAAGCTGCTTGCGGCTGTTTCGTCGTCGTCTTCGGTCATGGGCGGGAATTCTGCGGCCGGGGGCGGCTGGGAACAAGTCGATTTGACCGCCCGTTGATGCTAGGAATCCCCGTCATGAGCGATGTCCTGAACATATTCATCGTCGAGGACGATCTCATCTTCGTCGAATTGCTCACCAAGCTGCTCGAAGGGGCCGGGCACCGCGTGACGTCGGAGACCGACAGCGAGAAGGCCTTGGCGGCGATCGAGGCGGCGCGGCCGGATTGCCTGCTGGTCGACCTGATGATGCCGGGCAAGGACGGCCTGACGCTGTGCAAGGAGGTTCGCGAACAAGCGCTGCTGGCCGACACCCGCCTGATCGTGGTTTCGGCCAAGTCCTACGAATTCGACCGCAAGCGCGCCCTCAAGTCCGGCGCCGATGGCTTCATCCAGAAGCCGATCTCGGCCGAGACCTTCGTGGCCGAGCTCGAGCGCATCGTCACCGACCGCATCGAGACCACGTTTTGGGGCGTGCGCGGCACCTTGCCGGTGCCCGGCCCGCAGACCTTGCGCTATGGCGGCAACACCTCGTGCCTGACGCTGGAGTTCGCCCGCGGCCCCTTCTTCATCTTCGATGCCGGCAGCGGCATCAAGGCACTCAGCGACCACCTGCTGGCGACGGGGCGCAGCCGGGTCGAGGGCCGGATATTCATTTCCCACCCCCACTGGGACCATATCAACGCGCTGCCCTTTTTCGTGCCGCTTTACCTCACCGGCTGCGAGTTCGAGATCCTCGGCCCCAACCAGGGCGGCATGCCGGTGCGCGAGATGATCTCGGCCCAGATGGACGGCATCTATTTTCCCATCACCATCCGCGAGTTCGGCGCCCGGGTCTATTTCCGCGATCTCCAGGAAGGCCAGTACGAGATCGACGGCATCAGCGTGCGTACCATGCTGCTGAGCCACCCCGGTGCCTGTCTCGGCTACCGCATCGACTACGGCGGCCGATCGCTCTGCTACGTCACCGACAACGAGCTCTACCTGCCCGAGGCGCCGCAGCACAACGAACGCTACGAGGCAACCCTGGCCGATTTCGTGCGCGGCACCGACGCCCTGATCACCGACACCACCTATACCGACGAGGAATATCTCGGCAAGGTCGATTGGGGCCATTCCTCGGTCGGCCGGGTGGTCGAGCTGGCCCACCGGGCCGAGGTGCAGACGCTTTACCTATTCCACCACGATCCCGACCAGGACGACGATGCCATCGACCAGAAGGGCGAGGCCGCTTTGGCCAGGCTCGACGAACTGGGCTCGGCCACGAAACTGAAAGTGCCGACCGAGGGCGACAAGATCTCGATCTGAAACGACTTCCCGAACCGGAGCAACGCCATGTCCGATCACAGCACCCAAGCCGGCCTGCCGCTGAAGCCGCTTTACCGGCCCGAAGACCTCGAGGGCTTCGATTATGACCAGAAGCTGGCCGATCCCGGGACCTACCCCTTCACCCGCGGCCGCCGCGTCGAGGTCGGGCGCAAATCCTGGATCCACCGCGAGCTTTCCGGCGAGGGCGACCCCAAGCGCTCGAACGAGCAGTTCAAGTACCTCTTGGAAAAGGGCCAGACCGGCATCGACGTGATCGGCGACATGCCCACCGTCAGCCTGCTCGACCCCGATCACCCCATGGCCCGGCACGGCGTCGGCACCACCGGGGTTTCGATCTGCCGGCTGCAGGACTACGTCGATCTTTTTTCCGGACTACCGCTCGACAGCATCAGTATCAGCCAGTCGTTGCCCGCCGCCTTCGCCATGGCCGGCACGTATCTGGCGGCCCGCGAGTTGGGCGTCGAGGCCAAGAGCTTGCGCGGATCGATCATCCAGACACCGCTTTATTGCGACGATTCGGGCTATTTCATCGGCATGCCTGTCAAGCTCAGGCTGCGGCTCTCGCGCGATTCCATCGAGTTCGCCACCCACGAGATGCCCAAGTTCCACGCCTTTCTCGAGGACAGCTACTACATCTCCGAAGGCGGCATCGACGGCGTCGAGGAGATGGCGCTGGCGTTTGTCGAGATCCGCCACATCACCCGAGACCTGATGGCCCGCGGCCTCGATATCGATGCCTTTGCCCCAAGAATAGCCATCCTGCTCAACTGCCACATGGATTTCTTCGAAACTGTGGCCAAAATCCGCGCCACCCGGCGCCTTTTTGCCCGCATGATGAAGGACGAATTCGGCGCCCAGGATCCCCGCTCGCTGGCCTGCAACATCGCCTCGCACACCTCGGGCCTTTCCATGACGGCGCAACAACCCGTCAACAACATCGCCCGCGGCACGGCCCAGACCCTGGCGCTGGCCATGGCCGGCGTCCAGGCCATCGAGATCTCGACCTTCGACGAGGCCTTCCGCACGCCCAGCCCCGAGGCCCATCTGGTGGGGCTGCGCACGCAACAAGTGGTGGCGCTGGAAACCAACGTTGCCCAAGTCGCCGACCCGCTCGGCGGGTCTTACTTTGTCGAGGCTTTGACCGACGACATGGAGGCCCGCATCTGGCAGATGGTGGAGGAGATCGAGGCGGCCGGCGATGCCGCCGAGCTGGCCGAGCAGGGCTATTTCCGCGAGCTCTTCATCAAGGCCATGGAGCGCCGGGCCGCCCAGGTCGACGACGGCACCCTGATGCAGGTGGGCGTCAACTGCCACCAGATCGCGGAAGAGGAGGACAGGCTGCTGAAGGAGGTGGCCGAGCGCAAGATCGACCCCGATTATACCCGCATCGAGGCCATCATCGCCTTTCGCGAACAGCGCGATATGGACCGCGTGCGCACGACGCTGGCCGAGGTGCGCGGCCAGGCCGAGGATTTTGATCACAACATCATGCCCGAGATCATCGCCGCCACCGCGGCCGCTGCCACCATGGGCGAGATCGCCGGCGTGCTGCGCCAGGCCTACGGCGGCGATTACGATCCCTACAACATGGCCACCTCGCCGCTGGAGTAGTCCGGTCATGACAGCCAAAAACATAAAAGTCCTGATCGGCATTCTCGGCGTCGACCAGCACGAAGTGGGCGCCATGACGGTGGCCCGTATCCTGCGCGATGCCGGCATGGAGGTGATCTACGCCGGGCGCTTCAACCTGCCGCCGACCATCGTCCAGGCCGCCATGGAAGAAGACGTGGACGTCATCGGGCTGAGCTGCCATTCCTGGGAATACATCCACTACATGGACGAGCTTTTTCAGGAACTGGCGGACAAGGGAGCCAAGATCCCGGTGATCCTGGGGGGCTCGGTGATCACCGCCAAGGACGAGCGCGAGATGCTGGCAAAAGGTGTGGCCGCCGCCTTCGGCCCGACGGCTACGCCGGACGGCATCGTCGAGCGCATCAGCCAGATCGCCGGGGGGTAGTACCCGTGAGACGCTGGATTGCGGCTATCGTGCTGGCCGGTCTGGCCGCCTGCGTCACGACCTCGCCGGCCGAGCGCTATTTCGACATCGTCTGGAACACGGTCAACGAAAGCCACTTCGATCCGACTTTCGCCGGCCACGACTGGCAGGCCATCGGCGAGCGCCACCGCACCGCCGTGCTGGCCGCCAAGAGCGGCGAGGAACGCCACCGCCGCCTCAACGCCATGCTCTTCGAGCTCGGGCTCTCGCACCTCATCGTGCTCGACAAGGCCGAGATCAAGCGGCGCGTGCCGGCGGTCTTTGCCGAAGGCCACATCGGCCTGGCGGTGCGATATCTGGAGGACCGGGTGGTGGTCAGCCAGGTCGGCCCGAAATCCTCGGCCGCCGCGGCCGGCCTGCGGCCGGGCTACGTCATCCAGCGCATCGGCCGCACAGCGGTCGGCGATCTGGTCAAACGATCCCAAGGCGAGCTCGTGCCACCCTTCAACCCCGCCAACCGCCTCAACCGCATCGCCAGCGACCTCTTGGGGCAGCTCGACGGCAAGCCCGGCAGCCTGGTGACGCTGCGCTATCTGGATGGCGAAGGGGCCCAGCGCGAAGCCACTCTCAAGCGCCGATCGCGCGGCCGGGGCCAGGTCTTCAGCGCGGCACTGCCGCCCTTTTTTGTCGAATTTTCGGCCAGCCGCTTGCCTGGTGGCGTCGCCTACGTGCGCTTCAACCACTTCGCGCCGCCGGTCGACAAGGCATTCGCCGACCTCGTGCGCCAGGCGGCCGCAGCGCCGGGCCTGATCATCGATCTTCGCGGCAACCCCGGCGGTTTCCTCAAGATCGCGCACCTGATGGCCAGCCATCTGCTGGACCGGCCGACACTTTTTTCGACGCTGAAGCTGCGCGACCGCCAGGTCGAGGTGACGCTGAAGCCGGCCACGTCGCGCTACCCGGGCCCGGTGGTGGTGCTGGTCGATGCGCTGAGCCTGTCGACCAGCGAATATTTCGCCGGCTGTTTGCAGGTGCTGGGCCGGGTGCTGGTGATCGGCCAACGGACACCTGGCTTCATGCTGGCGGCCAACTGGCGCGAGTTGCCCGACGGCGCCTCGTTCATGCACACCATCGGCGAGCCCCGGGCCAGCGACGGCACGCTGTTCGAGGGCCTGGGCGTCACCCCCGACGTCACGGTGCCGCTCAAGCAAAAAAATTCTGCTGGCCGGCGACGCCGCGCTGGCCGCGGCGCTGCATTTCATCAAGTCGAAGGCGGGGGGCTAGGCCGCCGCCACCGAGCGCTTCTGGTCGATCATCTCGAAGTAGCTCTCGAGCCGGGTGCGGATATTGGCGGCCGAGAAGTAGCGCGGATCGACCAGATCGGTCTCGATGAAGCCGGCCGGCTTGCCGGTGCGGCTTTCGATCTCGCGCAGGATGAGGAGTTGGCCGGCGGCGTAGCTGTTGCAGCTTTTGACCGAATTGATGAGAAAGCCGTCGGCCTGGTAGTCGTTCATGTAGCTCTCGACTATGTCGGTGCGCTGTTCCATGTTGAGGTTGCCGAAGCAGCCGAAGCAGTAATCGGCCAGCGATTCCAAGGGATTGTCGGGGTCGTGGCGAAAGCCGAAATCGAACACCCCGCCGACCTTGGTGTAGGTCGAGGCCACGACCACGGCGCCTTGGTCGTAGAACATCTTCCAGAATTCGCGGAAATGGGTCCAGGCCGGCGGGCCGTCGACGACCAGGCGGTAGCGCTCCTCGCCCATATCGCCCTCGGGCGTGATCGGGCCCATGCCGGCGGCCTGGCGTTCCTCGACTTCGTGGCGCAGCGCGGCGTAGTAGTCGGTGGCCTCAGGCGTGCCGCGAAAGGCCGTGAAGATGGGGCCGATGTAATAGACGCCGCCGAAGAAGGCGTCGATCGGCGAGGGCTGGTTGCGGGCCGATTGCAGCACCCAGACCAGGTCTTCCTCGGCCTTGGCCGATTCGCGCATGTGTTCCCGCAGCCGGTCGATGTCGAACTTGACGCCGCTTATACGCTCCAAGGTCGGGATCAGTTCTTCTTTTATCTGGCGCACCACGTATTCGCGCATGCTAGGGGTGACGATGCCGTCGCCCAGGTAGGGCACGTGCAGCATTTTGGTCTCGCAGCCGTACATGTCGCGCAAGAGCTCGAACCATTTCATGAAGGTGAAGCAGCCGGTATAGGAGAGTAGCAAGAGATCGGGCGTCGGCAGGGCCTCACCGGTGGGGCCCAAATTGCCCTCGAGAAACATACCGATGTCGGCTTTGACGTAGGTGCAGACGTCTTCCGAGTGGCCGAACCTTTCGGCCTCGCGGATCAGATCGCCGCTGCGCCGGCGCATGCCGTTGGCCAGCGCGTTGGCTTCGGGCAGGTTCGAGACCACGTCGAAGCACATCAAGAGCTCGTTGAGGTTGCCCGGGATGAAGGTCGAGACCACCTTGCGCCCCTCCTCGCGGGCCCGGCCCAGGCGCTGGTGGTTAGCCGTGATCATGGCCTTTTGCTTGAGCATCGAGCTTTCCTTGCGGACGTCGTCCGTGGCTTTGGCGGGCTCTGGCATGATCTATCCTTATCTCTCCTCAGACCTGGAAGCGCCGCCGCGGACCAGCGCTGACGATGCGGCCCGCCGTGGGCGCGGCGAAGTGGGCGGCCAGGATGGTGGTGCCGCTGTCGCAATGGCGCTCGACGAAGGCAGCACGGGCGGCGGCCGACATCTCGGGATCCCAGCAAAAGCGGCTGTTCCAATCGGGATGGGCCACCTGGATGGGATGGTGCAGCATGTCGCCGCTGAAAACGGCCCGCTCGGAGCCGCCGTCCAGGTGCATGACCACGTGGCCCGGCGAATGGCCCGGCAACGCCTCGAGGTGGAGATTGTCGTCGATGGCGTGGTCGCCGGCCACCTTGACCCCCTGCCCGGCCGCCATCACCGGCAGCACGCTGTCCTCGTAAAAGCCGTCGCTGGCCCCGGTGCCCGGGCCCAGATAATCGCCGTGTTCCTCCCAGTAGGCCAACTCGACCTGGTGGAAGAGGTATTTGGCATTGGCGAAGGTGGGCACCCAGCGACCGTTCTCGAGCCGCGTGTTCCAGCCCACGTGGTCGACGTGAAGGTGGGTGCAAAGCACGAAATCGACAGCCTCGGGTGCCACGCCGAGCGCCCCCAGATTTTCCAGATAGGGCGTCCGCATGTGGTGCCAGGGCTTGGACGACGGCCGTTCCTTGTCGTTGCCGACGCAGGTGTCGACCAGGATGGTGTGGTGGCGCGTGCGCACGACGAAGGTGTGCTGGCTTTGGATCAGGCGCTCGCGGGCGGGGTCGTAGAAATGGGGCTCCAGCCAATCGCCTTCGGCCTTGATCGCTTCCAGCTCCGAATCGGGCAGCAGATAGGCCGGCGCGAACCCCGGCCCCTCGGCCTCGACCAGGCGGTCGACTGTAATGTCGGCAAAGGCCAGCGGCTGCATACCCGGGGGCTCCTCAGAAGCAGAGAAACCGCGAGGTCTCGGAATCGAGGAAGACCAGGAAATAGGTATCGAGGAGGTAGCCCAGCAGATCGCGGCAGACAACAAAAAGCTCGGGCGCCCACATGGTGAGCAGGCCCGCGGACAAAGCCACGGCGGCAAGGCCGACGCTGCGGGTTTGGGCAAGCATGGCCTTAGTCTACGCCAAATCGGCTAACCACTCCAACGCCGGGCACAAAAGGATTGGCGGAGGGTCACAAAAACCGCCACCCTGTGGCCATCCCTCGCGAGCTGGAAAGGACGGGGCGAAATGGCAGGCCTTTATTACGAGCAATTCGAAATCGGCATGGAGTTCAATCACCCGCTGACCCGCACGGTGACGGAGATGGACAACATCATGTTCTGCGCCATGACCCACAACCCGCAACCGCTGCATTTGGACGAGGAGTTCGCCAAGCAGACCGAATTCGGACAACGCATCGTCAACAGCCTGTTCACGCTGGGCCTGGTGGTCGGCATTACCGTCGGCGACACCACGTTGGGCACTACGCTGGGCAATCTCGGCATGACCGACGTGCGCTTCGCCAATCCCGTCTTTCACGGCGACACCATCCGGGCGCTGACGCGCATCCAGGCCATGCGCGAGAGCAAATCGCGGCCTCGTGACGGCATCGTCACGTTCGAGCATTTCGGCTTCAACCAGCGGGACCAGGAAATCGCCTATTGCGTCCGCACCGGTCTCATCATGAAACAGCCGTCATGATCATCCGCTCCTGGCTGTTTGTGCCCGGCGACAGCGAACGCAAGCTGGAGAAGGCGCGCGGAAACGAAGCCGATGCGCTGATCCTCGACCTCGAGGACGCCGTCGCCGACGACCGCCAAGAGATCGCCCGCGACATGGTTCAGGCCTATCTCAAGGCCGAACCTGATCGCGCGCGCCAGCAGCTTTGGGTGCGCATCAATCCGCTCGATGGCGATATGGCGCTTCCCGACCTGGCGGCGGTGATGCCGGGGGCGCCCGACGGCATCGTGCTGCCAAAGACCTATTCGGCGGCCGACGTCAACGCGCTCGACCACTACCTCGCGGCCCTGGAGACCCGCGAGGGCCTGGAGCAAGGCGCCACCAAGATCCACTGCGTGGCAACCGAGACCGCGGCCTCGCTGCTCACCTTCCATACCTACCTGGAGGGCCTGACCCCGCGCCTGGTGGCCATGACCTGGGGCGGAGAAGACCTGGCCGCCGCCCTTGGCGCCAGCGACAACCGCAACCCCGCGAGCGGCGATTACGACGACCCCTATCTGCTGGCCAAGTCTCTCTGCCTGGCCACGGCGCGGGCCATCGGGGCCCAGCCGGTGGGCGTGGTGTTCGTCGACTTCCGCGACCTCGAGGGCCTGGAGGCGGAATGCCTGCGCGACCGGCGCGCCGGCTTTGTCGGCAAGATCGCCATCCATCCGGCCCAGGCGGAAGTGATCAACCGGGCTTTCACGCCCTCAGCCGACGAGATCGCCCAGGCCCGGCGCGTGGTCGAAGCGTTCGAGCAGAACCCCGGCCTCGGCACCATCGGTCTGGACGGCAAGATGCTCGACATGCCGCACCTCAAGCAGGCCCGCCACGTGCTGGCCATGGCAGCCGAGATCGAGGGCGCGTCCTAACCCAACACCTCGAAGGCCTTGAGGAAGAAATCCGGGCCGCCGAAATTGCCCGACTTGAGGGCGAGAAAAAGATCGTCGTGATCGAGGCTCCGGGTCCAGGGCACGCCGGGATCGATCTCGCCGCCGATCCGCAGGCCTGCGACTTCCAGCGCCGCCAGGGCCGCCCCGGCGGTCTCGCCGCCGGCCACCACCAGGCGGTGGACGCCCAGCTCGACCAGCCCCCGGGCAATGTCGGCCAGTACGCCCTCGACCAGTTCGCCGGCGCGCTGCCGGCCGAGCTCCGCCTGCACCCGGGCCACGGCCTCGGCCGGGGCACCGGCCGCCACCAACAGAGGCCCATCTGCGAGCCGCCCTTCGGCCCAACCCAGGGCCGCCGCCGCCACGTCCTCGCCGGCCGCGATGGCCAGCGGATCGATCACGAAGACAGGCCCGCCCTGGTCGCGAAAATGGGCCACCTGGGCGAGCGTGGCCAACGAGCAGCTTCCCGATATCACCGCGCCATGGCCGCCCGCCGGCGGTAGCGCCGCCGCGTTGCCGGCCGCCAAATCCCCCGGGGCGCGGAAGTTCTGCGGCAAGCCCATGGCCAGGCCCGAGCCGCCGGTGACCAGGGCCAAGTCGGCCGAGGCCGCGCCGATGTCGAAAAGATGGCGGTCGCTGAGGGCATCGACGATGGCGTAGCGCTTGCCCTCGTGGCGCAGGCGATCGAAGGCAGCCCGGATGGCTGCGGGGCCCGCATCGACCTCGCCGTAATTCACCAGCCCCACCGCGCCCTCGGTTTGGCGTTCCAGCACCCGCACCAAGTCGGCGTCGGTCATGGGCGTCAGGGGATGGTCCTGCATGCCCGATTCGTTGAGCAGCACCGGGCCCACGAAAAGCAAACCCTGGTAGATGGTGCGCCCAACGGTGGGAAAGGCCGGGCAGGCAATGGAGAAGTCGGAACCGAGTTCGGCCAACAAAGCGTCGGCCACCGGACCGATGTTGCCGGCAGGCGTGGAATCGAAGGTCGAGCAGTACTTGAAGAAGATCTGTTCCGCCCCGCCCGCCCGCAGCCAGTTCATGGCCGAGAGCGATTCGCCGACCGCCTGGTTCGGCGGCGCGGTGCGCGATTTCAGCGCCACCACCACGGCCTCGGCGTCCGGTATGGCCCGTCCGGCAGCCGGCACGCCGATCAGCTGGATGGTGCGCAGGCCTTGTTTGACCAGGGTATTGGCAAGGTCGGTGGCTCCGGTCGAGTCGTCGGCAATGCAACCCAGGTACATATTCCGGCTTCCCGTGGTGGCCTGCTTTCGATTCTAGCCGATTCCGGTGGTGCGGTAAGAAGTGATAGGCTGTCACCATGCCCAAACTGGCCGCCAACGTCAGCCTGTTGTTTACCGAACACGACTTTCTTGATCGCTTCGCGGCGGCAGCAGAGGCTGGATTCAAGGGCGTCGAATTCCTCTTCCCCTATGACTGGCCGGCGGCCGACATTGCCGAACGCCTGGCCGAGCACGGCCTGCGCCAGGTGCTCTTCAACCTGCCGCCCGGTGACTTCGAGGCCGGCGAGCGCGGCTTTGGTGCCCTGCCGGGCCGGGAGGCCGATTTCCGGGCCGGCCTGGAGTTGGCGCTCGACTATGCCGAGGCGCTGAAGTGTCCCCATCTTCACGTCATGGCGGGCAAAATCCCCGCCGGGGCCGAAGACGCCGACTTGGCCGAAATGGAAGCCACCTTCGTCGCCAATTTGCGCAAGGCGGCGGAGCTGGGGGCCAAGCGCGGCGTGCGGCCGCTGGTCGAGCCGCTCAACGTCCGCGACCAGCCGGGCTATTTCCTCAGCCGCCTGGACCATGCCCGGCGCCTCATCGAGGCCGTGGGCAGCGACAACTTGGGGCTCCAGTTCGATCTCTACCACACCCAGATCATGGAAGGCGACGTGGCCCGCAACATCAGCGCCTATTGGGACCTGGTCCGCCACTTCCAGATCGCCGGGGTGCCCGAACGCCATGAGCCGGACTTGGGCGAGAGCAATCACCGTTTCCTGCTCGACCACATCGACGGGCTGGGCTACGAGGGCTGGGTCGGTGCCGAATACCGGCCGCGACAGGGCACGCTCGCTGGTCTCGGCTGGGCCCGGGACTATCTTGGCTGAAGTGCCGTCCCGCCTTCAGTCATCCTCCGACGGGGTGGCGCGGCGGCGCTTGAGGGTGCTTTGGCGGATCTTGGCGTCCTGGCGGCGGCGGCGCGAGGCGTGGCTGGGACGCGTGGGGTGGCGGGGCCGCGGCGGCTCGGCGGCGCGCTGGAGAAGCGCCACCAGGCGCGCCAGGGCGTCGGCGCGGTTACGTTCCTGGGTGCGGTAGCGCGCCGCCGTGATGACGATGACGCCCTCCTTGGTCAGGCGCCGGCCGGCCAGGCCCTCGGCCCGGGCCCGCACCTCGGCCGGCAGCGAGGGCGAATGACGCAGATCGAAACGCAGTTGCACCGCCGTCGCCACCTTATTGACGTTCTGCCCGCCCGGGCCCGAGGCGCGCACGAAGCTCTCCTCGATCTCGTGCTCGGCAATGGCGATGCTGTCGGTGATGGTGATCATGGCTTCTGACGACAAAGGGCCGAGGCTCGGCTTTGCTGAGTTCGTGGCGCTGACGGCGGCCACCATATCGCTGGTGGCGCTGTCGATCGACGCCATGCTGCCGGCCTTACCGGAGATCGGCCTTGACCTCAAGGTGGCGGACCCCAACCAGAGCCAATTGGTGGTGACGGCGCTGCTGCTGGGTATGGCGCTGGGGCAGCTGATCTACGGCCCGCTTTCCGACAGCCTGGGCCGGCGGCCGCCCATCCACGTCGGCATGGTGCTGTTCCTGAGCGGCTGCCTGATCTGTATCGTGGCGCCCAACTTGCCGCTGGTGCTGGCCGGGCGCTTTTTGCAGGGCCTCGGTGTCGCCGGCCCCCGCGTGGTCATGGTGGCGGTGGTACGCGACCAGTACTCGGGCCGCGCCATGGCCCGGGTGATGTCGTTCGTCATGGCCGTCTTCATCCTGGTGCCGGCGATAGCGCCGATACTGGGCCAGGGCATTCTTTTGCTCGCCGACTGGCGCGGCATCTTCTGGGGCTTTCTGGCCTGGGCCCTGATCGTCTGGTGCTGGTTCTCGGCCCGCCAGGCCGAGACCCTGGAGCCCGAGCGGCGTTCGCCGGTGTCGGCCCGGCGCCTGGCGGCAGCGCTCAAGGAAATTCTCAGCAACCGGGTGGCGCTGGGCTACACCCTGGTGGCCGGCATGGTCTTCGCCGGCTTCCTCGGTTATCTCAATTCGGCGCCCCAGCTCTTTCAGCAGCACTACGGTTTGGGGCCGCTGTTTCCCTTCTACTTCGGCGCCATCGCCCTGGCCATCGGCGCCGCCACGCTCTTGAATGCCCGCCTGGTGATGCGCCTGGGCATGCGGCGGCTGAGCCGCAGCGGACTGATCGCCTTCAGCATCGTCACGGGGATTTTTCTGGTGATCGTGCTGCTGTTCGGCGATCCGCCGCTGTGGGCGGCCATGGCCTATTTCATGATCGCCTTTTTCTTCCTGGGCCTGGTCTTCGGCAACATCAATGCGCTCGCCATGGAGCCCTTGGGCCACATCGCCGGCCTGGGCGCCGCCGTGGTGGGCTCGCTTTCGTCGCTGATCTCGGTGCCGCTGGGCATGCTGGTGGGCCAAGCCTACGACGACACGCTGCTGCCGCTGGTGGGCGGCTTCGCGGTTTTCGGCGCGGCGGCGCTGCTCATCATCTGGTGGACCGAGCGCGGGCGCGGTCACTGACCGGTTTTTGTCGAAATTAATGGCATTAACAAGGTTCTCATTAATGCCATTAACGCCATTAATATTAGTAATATCGCTCCCGCCCCTCAGTCCTTCAACAGCTCCCCGGCGATGATCAACTTGCGGATCTCCTGCGTGCCGGCGGCTATTTCCATGATTTTTGCGGTGCGGTAGAGGCGGTTCACTTCGGTGTCGCGCATGTAGCCGCCGCCACCGTGGATCTGTACGGCGTGGTCCATGATGGTCGTCGCGGCCTCGGCGGCGAAGTGGACCGAGGCGGCCGCCAGCTTGTGGATGTCGCCGCGTCCGGCCTCGCGGGTGTCCATAGCGGCGCAGGCGGCCAGGCCGCGGTAGGCCAGCGTGCGGGCGGCCTCGAGGCGGATGTACATCTCGGCCAGCTTGGCCTGGATCAGTTGGAACGACGCAATCGGCTTGCCGAACTGCTCGCGCGTCTTGGCGTATTCGATGGAGATGTCCAGCGCCCGCTGAGCCGTACCCAGGCTAATCGTCGTGACGTAGGCGCGTTCCATGTCGAGGCCGCTCATCATCACAGCCACGCCGCGGTTCTCCTGGCCCAGCAGGTTCTCGGCCGGAACCTTGCAGTCCTCGAACACCAATTCGCCGAGTGGGCTGCCGCGATAGCCCATCTTGTCGAGCTTCTGGGCCACCGAGAAGCCGGGGAAGTCCTTTTCGACGATGAAAGCCGAGACGCCCTGGTTGCCGGCGTCTGGATCGGTCTTGGCGTAGACCAGCATGACGTCGGCGATGGGGCCGTTGGAGATGAAGATCTTGCCGCCGTTGAGAATGTAATGATCGCCGTCCAGCCGGGCCCGCGAGCGCATCGAGCCGATAGCATCGGTGCCGGCGCCGGGCTCGGTCATGGCCAGGGCACCGACGTATTCGCCCGTGCACATCTTGGGCACGTACTTGCGCCGCTGGGCCTCGTTGCCGTTCCTGAAAATATTATCGAGGCAGAGGTTGCTGTGGCCGGTGGCCGACCAGGCGATGGCCGGGTTGGCCTCGGCCATGACCTCGGAGATGAGGCCGGCAGTGAGGTAATCGAGGCCCGAGCCGCCGTATTCCTCGGGGATGGTAAGGCCCAGGTAGCCCATGCCGCCAAGCGTGGGAAAGGCCTCTTCGGGCCACCAGCTCTCGTCGTCCATGCGCGCCTGCAGGGGAAAGAACTGGGCCATGAAATAGCGCCGGGCCTCGTCGCGGAGCACCATCTGTTCGTCGCTGAGGGCGAAGGCGTTGGGCGAGAGGTTGCCGAGATCGGATGATTGGTTCATGGTTTTGGCCAGCCGCTGCGAAAAAAAGCCAAACCTAGCACATCAGTTCCGGCGATCAGGAGAGCCACCATGAGTGACACCGCCTACGTCCTGATCGGCATGCCGGCCTCTCCCTATTCGCTGAAGATGCGGGCGCTGATGCGCTACCGCCGCCTCGATTTCGTCTGGGAGATGGGCTCGCCCCGCACCAGCCGGCGCAAGATCGACGTCAAGCCGCCGCTGATCCCCATCCTGCAACTCCCCGAGGACGGCAGTTTCCATGTCGATTCGACGCCGCTCGCCCATCTTCTGGAGGAACGCCACCCGGGCCAGCGCTCGGTGTTGCCACCCGATCCGGTGCTCGGCTTTCTCAATCACCTGATCGAAGACATGGCGGATGAGTGGTTCACAAAAGCCATGTTCCACTACCGCTGGGCCTACGCCGATTGCATCGATTATTGCGGCCGCTGGCTGGCCGGCGACATGCTGGTGGCCGGTGCCGAAGGCGAGCTCGAGGCGCTGGCGGAGGGGATTTCAAAACGCCAGATCGAGCGCATGCCGCTGGTCGGTTGCACGCCCGAGAACGCACCCGTGATCGAGGGCAGCTACCTCAGCCTGATCGACATTTTGGAACGCCACTTGGCGGCCCAGCCCTACCTTTTCGGAAGCCGCCCGACGCTCGCCGATTTTGCCCTTTTCGGCCAGCTCCAGCAGCTCGCCATAGACCCCGTGCCGGCGGCGATCATGCGCGCCCAGGCGCAGCGGCTTTACGACTGGCTGCGCCGTACCGACGATGCCTCGGGCGTCGAGGGCGAATGGGCGGACGAGCCCGCCGGGACCATTGGCGAGCTGCTGGAGCTGGCCGGCAAGATCTATTTTCCGTTTCTGCGAGCCAACGCGGAGGCTTTCGCCGCCGGAGCCGAGACCATGACGCTGGAGATCGACGGCCAGCCCTTCAGCCAAGGCACCTACAAGTACCAGGCGCGCTGCTTTGAGCGCTTGCGGGCGCTCTACGAAGTGCTAGATCCGGCCAGCCAGGACCGCCTCGAAGCGCTGCTCGATGAAAGCGGCTGTTTGGCCTACCTAAAAGACGGCTGAGCCCGCCTACTCCGCCATCAAGGCCTCGGGCGGCAGCATGTAGGCGGCGGCCTCGCCCAGGGTTTCCTTGGCGGCGTTGAATTCGTAGCGCGCGATGGTGCGCAGATGCACCTCGGTGGGGCCGTCGAGGATCTCGAGCGCCCGGCCCCAGGTCCAAAGATAAGCCAAGGGCGTATCGGGGCTGAGGCCCATGGCGCCGAAGATCTGGATGGCGCGGTCGATCACCGTGGTTTGCAGCTTGGGCACCAGCACCTTGATCAGCGCAATCTCCTGGCGCGCCGCCTTGGCGCCCAGGTTGTCGATCATCCAGGCGGTCTTGAGCACCAGCAGCCGGGCCTGTTCGATTTCCAGGCGCGAACGCGCGATCCACTCGGCGATGTTGGCTTGCTCGGCAATGGGTTTGCCAAAGGCCCGGCGGTCCAGGGCGCGCTCGCGCATCAGCTCCAGCGCCAGCTCGCACTGGCCGATCGAGCGCATGCAGTGGTGGATGCGGCCCGGCCCCAGCCGCGCCTGGGCCATCAGGAACCCATCGCCTTCCTGGCCCAACAAGTTGGCCGCCGGCAGGCGCACGTCACGAAAGACGATCTCGCACTGACCCTCCGGCACATAGTGATGCATGATCGGGATGTCGCGCACGATCTCCAGCCCCGGCGCATCGATGGGTACCAGGATCTGGGAATGGCGGCTATGCGAGGGGCCGTCGGGATCGCTGAGGCCCAGCACGATAACGAGACGCGTGTTGGGGTGGGCGGCGTTGGTGATGAACCATTTTCGCCCGTTGACGATGTAGTCCTCGCCCTCACGCCGGATGATGGTCTGGATGTTGGTGGCATCCGACGACGCCACGTCGGGCTCGGTCATGGCGAAGCACGACCGCGTTTCGCCTTCGAGCAACGGCAACAGCCACTGTTCGCGCTGTTCGGCGTTGGCGAACATGTGCAGAAGCTCCATGTTGCCGGTATCGGGGGCGTTGCAGTTGAAGACCTCGGAGGCCCAATGGATGCGGCCCATGATTTCGGCCAGCGGGGCATATTCCAGGTTCGAAACGCGCGTCCCCGGCTCGTCCTCGCGCAAGCCCGGCAGGAAGAGGTTCCACAGCCCCTCGTCCTTGGCCAGGGCCTTGAGGTCCCGAACCACATCAGGATGACGCTGGCCGGCCTTGACCTCGCGGTGCCATTGGGGAATGTGGGGCACGACGTAGCGCTCCATGAAGTCGCGCAGGCGAAACTGTAATTCCCTGGTGCGCTCCGAATACTCGAAATCCATCTCGCGGAATTCCTTATGCTGGGTCGTCGGGCGCCATGATCGGGTTTTCCCGGCCCGGCGTCCACATCGGCCTATCTTGGAAAGCAGGAACCATCATGCCCCGCGCCTTTCTCCTGGTCATGGATTCGCTCGGCATCGGCGGCGCCCCGGACGCCGGGCGCTTCGGCGATGAGGGCGCCGACACGCTGGGCCACATCGCCGCCGCCGGCGCGCTGGCCATTCCCAACCTCAGCCGCCTGGGTCTGGCGGCGGCGGCCGAGGCCAGCAGCGGCATTCCCTTGGCCGACGTGACCGGCGATCCCGGCCAGGCGCTTTGGGGCGTGGCCCGGGAGCAAAGCCGGGGCAAGGACACGCCCAGCGGACACTGGGAAATGGCCGGCCTGCCGGTGACCTTCGACTGGGGTTACTTTCCCGACACCGAGCCCTGCTTTCCGGCCGCGCTGACCGATGCCTTGATCGCCGAGGCCGGCCTGCCGGGACTGCTGGGAAAGCGCCACGCCTCGGGCACCCAGATCATCGAGGAGCTGGGGGACAGCCACCTCGAGAGCGGCCGGCCCATCGTCTATACCTCGGCCGATTCGGTCTTCCAGATCGCCGCCCACGAAGAGGCCTTCGGGCTCGAGCGTCTTTATGAGGTCTGCGCCATTGCCCGCCGGCTGGTCGATGCCTACGAGGTTGGCCGGGTCATCGCCCGGCCGTTCGTGGGTCGGGCCGGCGACTATGTGCGTACCGGTAACCGCCGCGATTTTGCCACGCCGCCGCACGCGCCGACGCTGCTCGATCGTATCAATGATGGCGGCGGCGAGGTGGTCGCCATCGGCAAGGTCTCGGACATCTTCGCCGGCCGCGGCATCAGCCGCAGCGTCCAGGCCCACGGCAACGCGGCCCTGATGGCCGCCACCATCGCGGCAGCCACCGACGGCGGCGGAGATCTCATCTTCAGCAACTTCGTCGATTTCGATTCGCTCTACGGCCACCGCCGCGACGTGGCCGGCTACGCCGCCGCCCTCGAGGCCTTCGATGCGGCGTTACCGGAGCTGGAAGCGGCGCTCAAACCGGATGATCTGGCCATTATCAGTGCCGACCATGGCTGCGATCCGACCTGGCCGGGCAGCGACCACACCCGCGAACAGGTGCCGGTGCTGGCCTTCGGCCCCGGAATCAAAGCCGGTCCCATCGGCATTCGCGAGAGCTTCGCCGACATCGGCCAAAGCATCGCCGGCCATCTGGGGCTCGATCCCCTGCCTAACGGGACGGCGTTTCTTTAACCCAGATCTCCCGCCGTGGCCTAGCCGATGGCGCCGGCCTCTCGCAGCCGGCCCAGCTCGTCGGCCGCGAAACCCCATTCGGCCAGCACCTCGTCGGTGTGCTCGCCGGCCACCGGCGGCGGCCGATGGATCTTGCCGGGTGTGCGGCTGAAGCGCGGCGCCGGGGCCGGCTGCACCACGCCCTCGACCTCGACGAAGGTCTCGCGAGCCTTGTTGTGGGGATGTTCAGGCGCCTCGTCGAGCGACAGCACCGGAGCGAAGCAGACGTCGGTGCCCTCGAGGATCTCGCACCATTCGTCGCGGGTTTTGGTCTTGAACACCTCTTGCATGCCGTCGCGGGAGGCGGGCCAGCCGTCGGCCGTCCACTGATTGTCGAACTTCTGCTTGTCGAAACCGACGCGTTCCAGGAGCTCTTCATAGAACTTGCGCTCGATGGGCGCCAGCGAGATGTACTGGCCGTCCTTGGTCTCGTAGACCTGGTAGAAGTGGGCCCCGGAATCGAGCACGTTGGAGCCCCGCCCGGCGCCGAACATGCCTTGGGCCTTGAGGCCGTAGATGGCCGTCATCAGCGACGAGGCGCCGTCGGTCATGGCGGCGTCGACGACTTGGCCCTGGCCCGACTTGGCGGCCTCGACGATGCCGCAGACGATGCCGAAGGCGATATAGAGGGCGCCGCCGCCGAAGTCGCCCACCAGGTTCAGTGGCGGCACCGGCGGTCCACCCCTGCTACCGATGGAATGCAGCGCACCGGTCAATGCTATGTAGTTCATGTCGTGGCCGGCAGCCAGGGCCAGCGGCCCCGTCTGGCCCCAGCCCGTGATGCGGCCGAAGACCAGCTTGGGATTGCGTTTGAAGCAGTCCTCGGGGCCCAGCCCCAGGCGCTCCATGACACCGGGCCGGAAGCCCTCGACCAGGGCATCGGCGCTCTCGATCAGTTTGAGCACGGTCTCGACGCCCTCTGGGCTCTTCAGGTTGACGGCTGCCGAGCGCCGGCCCCGGTTAAGTAGATCGTTGCGCGCATCGCGCACCACGCCCAGGCCTGAATCCTCCAACCGATCGATACGAATGACCTCGGCGCCCAGGTCGGCCAACAGCATGGCACACATCGGTCCCGGCCCGATGCCGGCCAACTCGACGACTTTCACCCCACTCAACGGTCCCATAAATTTCCTCCGGTTAGCCCCCGCCATCACCCCTCTTTTACCCTGCCCGGGGCGCGGGTGCAAAATCGCAGCCGGTCCGGGAGTTCGCCTGTTGAACGCCGCCCTCGAACAAGGCACCCTGCGGCCATAAACGAAATGGCAAGAAGTGGAGATCGTTCGACATGACCGACAGGTACGACAGATATCAGGAGCTCAAGATCGACCGCCCGGCCGATCGCATCCTGCGCATCACCTTCGACAAACCGGAAACCTACAATTCCCTCGACGAAAACGGCCACCGCGAGCTCTGTGAGGTATGGCGCGACATCGACGGCGATCCGGATACCTCGGCGGTCATCCTGACCGGCGCCGGCAAGGCCTTCTCGTCGGGTGGCGATTTCGGCATGATCGAGCGCAATATCGAGGACTACAAGGCGCGCTGCAACGCCTGGAAAGAGGCCCGGGACCTGGTCTACAACGTCATCAACTGCTCCAAGCCCATCGTCTCGGCCATGAACGGCGTGGCCGTCGGCGCCGGCCTGGTGGCGGGGCTGTTGGCCGACATATCGATCATCGCCAAATCGGCCCGCATCGTCGACGGACATACCCGGCTGGGCGTGGCCGCCGGCGACGTCTCGGTGATCAACTGGCCGCTCTTGTGCGGCATGGCCAAGGCCAAATATTACCTCTTGCTGTGCGAGCCCATCTACGGCGAGGAGGCCGAGCGCATCGGCCTGGTCTCGCTCTGCGTCGAAGACGACGAACTGCAAGACAAGGCCATGGAAATCGCCCAGCGCCTGGTAGCGGGGGCGCCCAGTGCCATCCGCTGGACCAAGTATGCCCTGAACAACTGGTACCGCATGGCCGGTCCTGCCTTCGATGCCTCGACGGCGCTGGAAATGCTCGGCTTCACGGGACCCGAGGCCACCGAGGGCCTGGCGGCGCTACGCGAGAAGAGGGAGCCCAACTTCGATCCGGATTCGCCGCTGTAGAGGGTGGCCAAAGGCACCAAACACCCCCTCCCTGCCCTCCCCCATCAAGGGGGAGGGAAGAAAACAAACCGCCCTCCCCCGCTTGTGGGGGAGGGTTGGGGTGGGGGGGGCGGCCGCCGAAATCGGCGCGCCGCCGCCGCCCGTCAACCCGTCTTGCGCCGGTGCAGCTCGACGCCGATGTCGTCGAGCATAATGCGTTCGCGGCGTTCTTCCTCGGCCTGGGCGCGCGCCAGGTCCCGCTCTTCGGTGATTTCGAACTTGCGCAGTTCCTGGTAGGCCTCGCGCACCTTGTCGCGGGCCTTCATGATCTCGACATCGACGTCGGCGATCGAGCCCGCCAGGTTTTGGCGGCGGTTGATCACGGCATTGGCGTAGGCGTTATAGGCGAAACCGAACTCCTCGGTGGCCGCTACCATGACCTGCTCGCGCTTGAGTTCCTGCTCGAGCTCGACGCCCCGGCGTTCGAAATCGGCCCGCATGCCCTCCAACTCGCCCAGGTTGCGGCGCATTTCCTCAAGCCGCCAGCTCTGGGCCCGGATCAAGGTGGCCAAGCCTTTCATGGGTTATGCGCCTCCGGGCATCAGTCAAGCACGTCTTCGATGATTTCCAGGAGCTCGCCATAGCCGCCGGCCAGGTCGCTACCCTCGTGGCGATCCTGGCCCAGAAAGGCCTCGATGGCGTCGCGGTGCTCGATGGCTTCGTCGACGCTGGGGTCGGTGCCGGCCCGGTAGGCGCCGATGCGGATCAGCTCGGCCATGTCCTCGTAGACGGAGATCATGCCACGAGCCCGGCCGATCAGGCGGTTCTCTTCCTCGCTGTTGCAGTCCGGCATCGAGCGCGAGATGGAGCGCAGCACGTTAACCGGCGGATAGCGGCCGCGCTCGACGATGGAGCGCTCGAGCACGATGTGACCGTCGAGAATGCCGCGCACGGCGTCGGAGACCGGCTCGTTGTGGTCGTCGCCCTCGACCAGCACCGTAAAGAGGCCGGTTATGGTGCCCTCGCCGGTGCCCGGTCCGGCGCGCTCCAGAAGCTTCGGCAACTCGGCGAAGACGGTGGGGGTGTAGCCTTTCGAGGTCGGCGGCTCGCCACCCGAAAGACCGATATCGCGCTGCGCCATGGCGAAGCGGGTGATGCTGTCGATGAGGCAGAGCACATGCTTGTCACGGTCGCGGAAGTACTCCGCCAGCGTCAGCGTGAGATGGGCGCCTTGGCGGCGCAGCAGCGCCGATTCGTCCGAGGTCGAGACCACGACGACGCTGCGCGCCAGGCCCTCGGGCCCCAGATCGTCCTCGATGAATTCCAGCACCTCGCGTCCGCGTTCGCCGATCAGGCCGATGACGTTGACGTCGGAATTGGTGTATTTGGCCATCATCGACAGCAGCACCGACTTGCCGATGCCGGAGCCCGAAAAGATGCCCATGCGCTGACCCAGGCAGCAGGTCAGGAAAGCGTTGATCGAGCGTACGCCGAGATCGATCTTGGTGCCCACCCGGCGGCGTGAGGCGGCCGGTGCCGGTTCGGCATGCAGGCGGTAGGCGACGCCGCCGCGCATCAGCGGCGGGCCGCCGTCCAGGGGCTGGCCCATGGCATTGACGACGCGGCCCAGCCAGGAAACATCGGGATAAGCCACGGCGTCATGTTCGGCGATGATCGCCTTGCAGCCGACGCCGACGCCCTCGAGCGAGCCAAACGGCATGAGCAGCGCCCGGTCGTCGCGAAAGCCGATGATCTCGCAGGCAACCTCGCCACGGCTACGGCTGACGATGCGGCAGCGCGAGCCGATGCTGACCACCGACTGCAGGCCCACGGCCTCGATCAACAGGCCCTGGATGCTGACTACCCGCCCGTAGCGCTCGAATTCCTGTAGCGCCTCGATCTCGGCGACGACGCTTTCCATGAGTTACCTTCCCAGCCCCAAATCGCCCCTACCGCAAAAATGCTTCATTCCCAATCGCTTAGCAAAATGCGCAAAAGCCACGTCCGATCTCCTTCGGCGCCGCCACTGGTTGCCACGTTAACGAATTTGCGGTAATGAAATGGTTAACATTTGCCGCAAGCCTCGCCAACCGGCATGGAGGAAGCGATGCGTGTGCTGCTAGTGGAAGACGATGCTGCCACCGCCCAAGGCATCGAGATGATGCTCAAGGGCGAAGGTTACAACGTCTATACGACGGATCTTGGCGAAGAGGGCTTGGATCTCGGCAAGCTTTACGACTACGACATCATCATTCTCGACCTCAATTTGCCGGACATGCATGGCTACGAGGTTCTGAAGAAGCTGAGATTGTCGAAGATCGAGACGCCGATCTTGATCCTCTCCGGCATGTCGGAGCCCGACGACAAGGTCAAAGGCCTGGTCTTCGGTGCCGATGACTACCTCACCAAACCCTTCAACAAGAGCGAACTGGTGGCCCGCATCAACGCCATCGTGCGGCGCTCGAAGGGCCACGCCCAGTCGATCATCGGCACCGGCAAATTGACCGTCAACCTGGACACCCGGGCGGTCGAGATCGAAAGCCAGCCGCTGCATCTGACGGGCAAGGAATACGGCATCCTCGAGCTGCTGTCGCTGCGCAAAGGCACGACGCTGACCAAGGAAATGTTCCTCAATCACCTCTACGGCGGTATGGACGAGCCCGAGCTCAAGATCATCGACGTTTTCGTCTGCAAACTGCGCAAGAAAATCGCCACAGCCACCGGTGGCGACAATTACATCGAGACCGTCTGGGGCCGGGGCTACGTGCTGCGCGACCCGATCGAGGACGCCAAGGGCGCGGCCTGAGGGAACGCAACCCAGCGTCATCCCCGCGAAAGCGGGAACCCAGGTGTATTTAGGTTTTTCGATTTGGCGGCCACGCGGCGACAGAAAAAATAAGGAACAAAACCTGGGTTCCCGCCTGCGCGGGAATGACAATTTACAAAAATGTCGTTGTGCGACGGCTCCTCAAGTCACCACGCCGTAGACGCCGCGCTGTCCCGGCAGCGGTTTGAACTTGTCGGAAATGCCCAGCACCGTCTCGGCACCGCCAAGGAAGAGCACGCCCTCGGGGGTCAGCATCTTGGCGACGTTGGCAAGAACCCGCCCCTTGGTTTCCTGATCGAAATAGATCAGCACGTTGCGGCAGAACACCACGTCGAACTGACCAAGCCTGGTGATGTCTTCGAGCAGGTTGCATTCCTGGTACCTGACCATGGCCCGGATGGCACTGTCGATCTGCCACATTTCATTGACCTGCTGGAAATTCTTGACCAGCAACTGAATGGGCAGGCCCCGCTGCACCTCGAACTGGGAATAGAGACCGGCCTTGGCCTTTTCCAGCACCGTGGGTGAGATGTCGGTGCCCAGGATGTCGACGCGCCAGCCCGGTATCTTGGCCGCTTCCTCTTTGAGCATCATGGCGATCGAATAGGGCTCCTGCCCGGTCGAAGCGGCGGCGCACCAGATGCGTATGTGCTTGGCCGAGGCCCGGGTCTCCAGCAGCAAGGGCAGCGTGTTTTCGCGGAACATGTCAAAGGGCGTGTTGTCACGGAAGAAAAACGTCTCGTTCGTCGTCATCGCTTCCGTGATTTCGTGCAGCAGCGCCTCCGTGGGACGCATCCGCACCTCTTCAACCAGCTTGTCGAGGTTTTCGAGGTCACGCTTGCGTGCCACCGGCGTCAACCTGCTTTCCAACAGGTAGGTCTTGTCGCCGGTCAGCACCAAGCCCGATCGCTCCGCGAGCAGCTTGGCCAGCACCTCGAAGTCAGCGTCCCTCACGAGCGCCCTCCCGCGGCCTTGCGCATGATGGCCGGCCCGATCTCCGGTAGCGGCAATACCGCGCTGCACAGGCCGTCCGTCGCCACGGCACCGGGCATTCCCCAGACAACGCTGGAGGCCTCGTCCTGGGCGATCATCACGCCACCGCTTTCGATGATCTCCCGCCCCCCCCTGAGGCCGTCGGAACCCATGCCGGTAAGCACCACGGCCAGCACGCGGGAGCCATATAGGGCGGCCACGCTGCGGAACATCGGATCGACGGCGGGACGGCAGAAATTCTCCGGCGGATCCTGGTTGATGCGAATGATCTTGCGGCCCTCCTCTTCCGCCAGCACCATGTGGTGATCGCCGGGCGCCAGGTAGATGCGCTCCTTTTGCACGGGCTCGCCATCGACGCCCTCGGCACAGCGGCCTTCGACCAGTCGGTTGAGGTGCTCGGCCAAAATGGTGGTGAAGGTGGGCGGCATGTGCTGGGTGATGAGGATGGGCACCTCGAGACGGTCGCGCAGATGCTCGAAGACCGTGAACAGCGCCTGGGGGCCGCCGGTGGAGCTGCCGATGAGGATGATCTCGGGGCGCAGTGTCGTGACCGCCTGCCTGAGTGGGATCTTCGCCGCCGGTGCCTTCACCAAGGGCGGCGCCGAGATTGCCGTGCGACCACGAATTTGGGCCGGATCAGTACGTCTGCTGGGCGCCTCGGCGCCGATTTTCTGCCGTGCCACCAGCCCCAGCGCCTTGACCTTCTCGGTCAGATCGCGGCGAAATTCGCTGGCGCCGTGAGCGCCAGAGGTCGACGAGGGCTTGGGAACATAATCGGCGGCGCCCATGGACAACGCCTTCATGCTGATGTCGGCGTTCCTCAGCGTCAGCGTCGAGGCCATGATGATTTGCAAACCGGGGTCGATCTCAAGCAGCTTGGGCAGCGCCGTCAAGCCGTCCATGACCGGCATCTCGATGTCGAGCACCACGACGTCGAGTTGGTGGCGTGCCGCGGCCTTGACCGCCAGTTCGCCGTTGCTCACCGACGACACCACTTCGATCTCGGAATCGGCTTCCAGACTGCGGGCGATCAAGCCTCTGATAATGGCTGAATCGTCGACCACCATGACCCGCAGCGGTCCGGCTGGGCCTGACTTCGCGTTGGTCGCGCCTGGCGCACCCTCCGTCGTCATTAGTCCTTGCGGCCCCTACCCTGGAAAAACTAGAGAATACCAACCTGCGCGAACTTGGCTTCAAGGATGTCGCTGTCGAAGGGCTTCATGATGTACTCGTTCGCCCCCGCTTCCATGGCCTCGCGTATATGATCGAGGTCATTCTCCGTGGTGCAAAAGACCACAATCGGATGATCGCCACCTTCGCTCTTGCGCAATTCGCGAAGGTACTCGATGCCGCTCATCACCGGCATGTTCCAATCCAGCAACACCGCGTCCGGCATCTTGCGCAGGCAGGCATCCAGCGCCTCCTTGCCATCAGCGGCCTCGTCGACCTCGAAGTCCAGCCCTTCCAGGATGCGCCGGGCAACCATGCGAATAACCTTTGAATCATCGACGACCAGACAGGACTTCATCAACTGTTCTCCGATCCGCGGCCATTCACCAGAGGGCACAAAGCCTAAATTCGCCAGGCCCCGAGCCTGTGCCTCGGCCGGTGGCTTGGAATGCCATCTTACCCGGCTTCAAGCGGCGTTGGCTTTATCAAAATCCAGCAGCGGTTCAACGTCGAGAACCAGCAAAAGCTGACCCTCTAGCCGATAAATCCCCATTGTCACGTCGCGCCAGCGCACCTCGAGCGTCGTCGGTGGACGCTCGTAGGCGTCGGAGGGCAAGTCCATGACTTCACCGACGGTATCGACAATCAAGCTGTACAATTCCTCGCCGTGCTCAACCACCACATACATGCCCGGATCGTCACCCTCGCGCGGCATGAGACCCAAGGCCCGCCGAACATCGATAGCGGTAACGATGCGTCCGCGCAGGTTGAGCGCTCCCGCAACTTCCGGCGGGGCCAGCGGAATTGGCGTAATTTTCTGAGCCACCAGGACGTCGTGAACCGTCAGCACCGGAATGCCGAAGAGTTGGTCGGCGATGGTGATGGTGACGAACTGCTCGTTTTCGACAGCCTGGCGATCGTCCCAGCCCTCATTGATCGCGCTCATGCCACGCCTCCGATGTCATTCAGGGATTCAATCAGGCCATCGCGGTCATGCTTGGCCACGTAATCGTCGAAGCCCGCCTCGCGGCCCTTGTCCTGATCGGCCGGCGTGGTATGGGAGCTCAGCGCGATCAAGGGTACCTCCTGCCAGCGCCCGCCCCCCTTCACCGAGCGGGCGAAGTCGAAGCCCGTCATGCCCGGCATCTCGATGTCGCTGATGATGACGTCGAACTGTTCGCCCTGGTCGCGCAGCATCAGCGCCGCGTCGCCGCTCTCGGCCGTGATCACCGCATAGCCCGCCGTCGAAAGCACCGGCGTCAGCAGGTTGCGGAAGAAGGGGCTGTCATCGATCAGCAGCACCCGCTGCCGCGCGGCGCCCTCGCCCAGCGGCACGTCGGCCGACTTGAACCAGTCGCCGAAGGCCTGGGTCAGATAATAGGCCGCGTCGACGATGCCCGTCGCCTTGCCGTTGACCACGGCGCTGCCCACCAGACCCTCGCGCTCCGAGGAGAGCTCGATCTTCAGGTGGTCCTCGATGATATCGACGATCTCGTCGACCACCAGGCCCATCGAACGCTCGCCGTCGGCGAACACCAGGATCGGCTGCCGCCCCGCCTCGCGGATCTCGACCTCCGCCGAGATCTTCACCAGCGGCATCAAATGCCCCCGGTACTGCACCACCATGCGGTCGTTCGAGTACTCGATGGTCTCGACATCGACCTCCTCGAGACGCGCCACCAGCGACAGCGGCACCGCCTTGGGCTCGTCGTCGCCGGCCCGGAAGACCAGCAGCGCAACCTGTTCCTCGCCCCACGTCCCCGTGCCCACCGTGGCCTCCTCGTATTCCTCGACCTCCGAGACGCCGGTCTCGCCGCCGGCCTCGGCCAGGCCGTTGGGATCGAGGATCATGATCACGCTGCCGTCGCCCAGGATGGTGTTGCCCGAGAATTCCTTGACGTGACGCAGCAGCGGCGCCACCGGCTTGACCACGATCTCCTCGGTATCGAAGACCCGGTCGACGACGATGCCGAAACGATAGCTGCCCACTTGCGCCACCACGATGAAGGCTTCCTGGTTGACGGCCCCGCCGGCCGCCTCGGCGGCATCTTCGATGGCCCCATCGGCCTGGGCCGCGGCCACTTCCTCGCCGGCATCCTCCACAGTCTCTTCCGCGGCCTCTACCACAGTCTCCGTCACAGCCTCCGCCAGCAGCCCCGACGAGGCACCGCCCAGACCCAGGATGTCGCGCAACTGCAGCAGCGGCAGCAGCCGGTTGCGCAAGCGCAGCACCGGCGTGCCGTGGATCTCCTCGATGCGGTGCTCCGAATCGTCCGAGGCCCGCACCAGTTCGAGCACGCTGATCTGCGGGATGGCGAAGCGCTCGCCGGCGCACTCCACGATCAGCGCCGAAACGATGGCCAGCGTCAGCGGGATCTTGATCGTGAAGGTCGAGCCCTTGCCCATCTCCGACTTGACGTCCACCGTGCCGCCGATCTTCTCGATGTTGGTCCGCACCACGTCCATGCCGACGCCCCGGCCCGAGACGCTGGTCACAACCTTGGCCGTCGAAAAACCCGCCCGGAAGACGAAACGCAGGGCCTGCTGGTCCGTCATGTCCTCGAGCTCGGCCTCCGTCGTCAGGCCGTTCTCCAGGGCCTTCTCCTTGACCCGGTTGACGTCGATGCCGGCCCCGTCGTCCTTGATCTCGATGATGATGTGGCCGCCCTCGTGATAGGCGTTCAGCACCACCTTGCCGATCTCCGGCTTGTTCGCCGCCAGGCGCTCCGCCGGCATCTCCAGGCCGTGGTCGGCCGAGTTCCGCACCATGTGCGTCAGCGGGTCCTTGATCAGCTCCAGCACCTGGCGGTCGAGCTCGGTATCGGCGCCCAGCATCTCTAGGTCGATCTTCTTGTCCAACTCGTGCGCCAGGTCACGCACGATGCGCGGCAGCTTGGCCCAGGCATTGCCGATGGGCTGCATGCGCGTCTTCATGACGCCTTCCTGAAGCTCCGAGGTGACGTGGCTCAGGCCCTGCAGCGGCACCGTGAACTCGCTGTCCGTCTGGTTGCGCGCCAGCTGCAGCAGCTGGTTGCGCGTCAGCACCAGCTCGCTGACCATGTTCATCAGGTTCTCCAGCACGTCGACGCTGACCCGAATGCTCTGCGACGCCGTCGACTTCTCAACCGCTCCCTTGCCCCCGGTGGCCGCCTCGGCTTCCTTCTTCTCGCTCGTGGCCGGCGTTGCCGGTTTGGCCGCCGGCTCGGCATCGGCCGCCGCCAAAGCCGCCTCGGCCGCCGAGACCTCGGCGGGCTCGGGCTGCTCGGCCGGTTGCTCGGCCGGCGCATCCCCCGGCTCCAAGGTCTCGGTCTCCTGGAATATGCGCTCCAGTTCGTCGAGCGCCACCTCGCCCTGCTTGAGCTCGCGCCCCAGCGCCTCGTCGAAGCCCCCGGTGGGAATCTCGACCGCCGCCGCCGCCGGCTCGGGCTCGGGCTCGGGTTCGGGCTCGGGCTCGGGCGCCGCCGCGCCATCGAGCGACACCCCGGCCGCGGCCGCGTCAAGCCGCTGGATCAGCTCCTGGTCGTCGCCCTCGGGCTCGGCCTCCGTGGCCTCGAGCTCAGCCATGATCAACTTCAGCCGATCCAAGGCCTCCAGCACGATGGTCACGATCTCGCCGCTGATCGGCAGTACGCCGTCGCGCACCTTGCCCAGGATGTTCTCCGCCGAATGGGCCACGCTTTCCAGACGCGGCAGGCCCAAAAAGCCGCAGGTCCCCTTGATGGTGTGGACCAGGCGGAAAATGTTGTCGAGGATCTCCGGGCTGTCCGGGTTCTTCTCCAGCGTCACCAGTTCGTTGTCGATGACCTCCAGCGACTCGTTCGTCTCGGTCAAAAATTCCGTAAGAAGTTCGTCCATGGCTCTGCCAACCTTCCGTCTTCTTTTCTGTCCTATCTGCTCCCTGTCCAAGGCCGCGGGCAGACCAGATTGGAATAATTCCGGGATTCAGTTAACAAGGTCTGAATCTGGGTTAACAAAAGGTAATTTCCAGAAATTCGTTGTCCCCTCGATCAGCCTTGAGGGATGCACTGGACATGCCTATAGAGGGAAGGCCGCCCGCAAAACGATCCGATCGGGTTGATCGGCTGCGATCTCCACTTCGCACCCCAGCCCCGCCGCCAAGCGTGCCGCAAAGTAGGGTTGCACGGAGCGGGAATCCAGCGCCTCGGGCACCACTTGGCCAAGCAGCGCCGCTGCTTCGGCGGCATCGAGGGCGGCGCCGGGCCCGCTCGCCTCCAGCGCCAGCGAAAACGATCCGGCGGCAAACGCCAGGCGCACGGTTACGCTGCCGCCACGGGCCAGGGCCTCGCCCCCCAGCAGCACCAGGTTGAGCAAAAGACGCACCGCCTCGGGCGGCAGTTCGGGCGACCCCTCCTCTGCCGCCTCGGGCCAATCAAGTTCGGCCTTGTGGGTCTCGAAATAGTGTCGCGCCGCACGCCGTGCCTCGGCCAAGGGAACGGCCGCCCCAAGACCGCCGGGAGCGCCGTAGGCCAGACGGTAGAATTCAAGCCGGCGCCGGGCTTCGCCGGCACTGAAAGCCATCAACTCGATGACTTGGCGGCGCATCTCGGGATCGTCTTCGCCCTCGAGCATCTCGACGCCGTTGCCGATGGCGCCCACCGGCCCGGAAAGGTCATGGCAGAGCCGCGACGACAGCAGCGCCGCCAGCGTCACGTCATCCATGCCCCTCCCCCTGTCCGCCGCATCTTCTTGCAGCATAATAACGCATGAGCGAGGTAAACAATGGCGGTTCGACGAATCCGGGTTTTACAAAATCCCGGCCTTTTGCCACAGTCCTCGACGAGATGGCGAAGCGCGCAAATACCGGCCGCGGCCGCGGCACCCACAACAAGGGCCGTCAGGCGACGCCAGCGGCGCGCGGGCTCGTGCGCCAGCTGCTCGGCGACGGAGAACGGCGGCGCGATCTCTTGCTCGAGTTTCTGCACCGCATCCAGGACCAGCAGCGCCAGCTACCGCTGGCCCTGCTGGCGGCCCTGGCCGAGGAGCTTGGACTGAGCCAGGCCGAGGTCTTCGAGGTGGCCACGTTCTACGCCCACTTCGAGGTGGTCGAGGAGGCCGACGAGAGCGCCCCGCTGGTGCTGCGGGTGTGCGAAGGCCTGCCCTGTGCGCTGGAGGGTGCGGCCGAGCTGTTTGCCGCCCTGGCCGCCCGCACGGACTCCTCGGTGCGGCTTAAGGCGGCGCCCTGCATGGGGCGCTGCGAGGCCGCGCCGGTGGTGGCGCTGGGTCACAATCATCTCACGCAAGCCACGCCCGACGGCGTCGCCAAGGCCCTCGAGGCAGGTGCCAGCGCCGCGCCCACGGTCTCGGGCAGCGACTTTGCCGCCTACCGCCAGGGCGGCGGCTACGCGCTTTACCAATCGTGCCGTGAGGGTCAGCGCCAGCCCGACGACATCATCGCCGAGCTCGAGGCGGCCGGCCTCAGGGGCCTGGGTGGCGCCGGCTTTCCGGCGGCCCGGAAATGGCGCCTGGTGGCGGCCGAGGCGGCGCCGCGCTATCTCGTGGTCAACGCCGACGAGGGCGAACCCGGCACCTTCAAGGATCGCCATTACCTGGAGAGCGACCCCCACCGAATGTTGGAGGGGGCGCTGATCGCGGCCTGGGCGGTCGGCGCCGAGGCCATATATATCTATCTCAGGGACGAATATCCGCAGATCCGAGCCTGGCTGGAACGGGAAATCCCGGCCCTGCGGGCCGGCGACATCGCCGAGCTGCCGGCCATTCACTTGCGCCGTGGCGCCGGGGCCTACATTTGCGGCGAGGAATCGGCCATGCTGGAAAGCCTCGAAGGACGCCGCGGCCTGCCCCGCCACAAGCCGCCCTTTCCCAGCCAGGCCGGATTGTTCGGCCGGCCTACGCTCATCAACAACGTCGAAACCCTGCATTGGGTACGTGACATCGTCGAACGGGGCGCCGCCTGGTTCAACGGGGCCGGCCGCCACGGCGCCTCGGGCTGGCGCAGCTTTTCGGTCTCCGGCCGGGTGCGCCAGCCGGGTGTCAAGCTGGCCCCGGCCGGCATCACGCTGAACGAGCTGATCGCCGAGCATTGCGGCGGCATGGCCGAGGGCCACCGGCTCGAGGCCTACCTGCCCGGCGGTGCCTCGGGCGGCATCCTGCCGGCCCGCCTGGCCGACGTGGCGCTTGATTTCGGCAGCCTGGAGGAGCACGGCGCCTTCATCGGCTCGGCCGCCATCATCGTGCTTTCGCAGCACGACAACCTGGGCCAGGTGGCCCGGAACCTGATGGGCTTTTTCGCTGACGAGAGCTGCGGCCAATGCACGCCGTGTCGCTTGGGCTGCGAAAAGGCGCTGGCGCTGATGGCCGAGGAGAGCTGGGACGGAGAGCTGCTGGGCGAGCTCGGCCGGGCCATGACCGAGGCCTCGATCTGCGGCCTGGGGCAGGCCGCGCCCAACGTCTTCGCCAGCCTGCTGCGCTACTGGCCGGAGGAAGTCTCGTGAGCGATGCGGTCACCTTCGAGCTCGACGGCGAGGCCGTGGAGGCCGGGCCGGGCGAGACGCTGTTTGAGGTCGCCCGCCGCCTGGGCCGGGAAATTCCCCACCTCTGTTCCGGCCTCAACCGCCATTACCGGGCCGACGGCAACTGCCGGCTTTGCCTGGTCGAGGTCGAGGGCGAGCGCAACCTGGCCGCCAGTTGCCTGCGCCAGCCCACGGCCGGCATGAAGGTCAGCACCGGCTCCGACCGGGTGCGGGCGGCGCAGCGGACGGTGATGGAGCTGCTGGTCGCCGACCAGCCGGCGCGGGCGGCCGGCCCCGATGCGGATTCGCGCTTTTGGCAAATGGCCGAGATGGTGGGGCAAAGCAGCAGCCGCTTCCCCGCCCGCCAGGCGCCCCCGCCCGATGCCAGCCACCCCGCCATGGCCATCGATCTGGCGGCCTGCATCCATTGCACGAATTGCCTGCGGGCCTGCCGCGAGGTGCAGGTCAACGACGTCATCGGCATGGCCTGGCGCGGCGCCAATTCACGGATCGTCTTCGACTGCGCCGACCCCTTGGGCGAGAGCAGTTGCGTGGCCTGCGGCGAATGCGTGCAATCATGCCCCACCGGGGCGCTATTGCCGGCGGCCGGGGCTCGGCGGGCCGAACGCCAGGTCGCCAGCCTCTGTCCCTATTGCGGCGTCGGTTGCCAGATCACCTACCACGTCGAGGACAACACCATCGTCGCCGTCGAAGGCCGCGACGGCCCCGCCAACCTGGGCCGGCTTTGCGTCAAGGGCCGGTTCGGCTTCGACTACGTGGCCCACTCCCAGCGCCTGAAGCGGCCGCTGATTCGGCGTGATGGAGCGCCCAAGGAGGCCGCCCCCGAGGTCGATCCGGGCAACCCGCTGGCCCATTTCCGCGAGGCCGAATGGGACGAAGCCCTCGACCTCGCCGCCGCCGGCCTGAAAGGCATCCGTGATGCCCAGGGGCCAGGCGGGCTGGCCGGTTTCGGCTCGGCCAAGTGCTCGAACGAAGAGGCCTATCTTTTTCAGAAGCTGGTGCGCGTGGGTTTTGGCACCAACAACGTCGATCACTGCACCCGGCTCTGCCATGCCTCGTCGGTGGCGGCGCTGATGGAGACCATCGGCTCGGGCGCCGTCTCGGCGCCGTTCCTGGAAGCCGGCAACGCCGACCTCATCGTCGTCATCGGCTCCAACACCACCAGCAACCACCCGGTGGCGGCCAGCTTCATCAAGAACGCGGCCCAGGCCGGCACGACGCTGATCGTCATGGACCCCAGGGGCTCGGCGCTTACCCGCCACGCCGATCACTGGCTGCAATTCAAGCCCGGCGCCGACGTCGCCATGCTCAACGCCATCATGCACGTCATCGTCGACGAGGCGCTTTTCGACCAGAACTACATTGCCGAACATACCGAGGGCTTCGCGGAATTCCGCCAGCACTTGCAGGCCTTTCCCCCCGAGGCCATGGCCGAAATTTGCGGCATCGAGGCCGAGACCTTGCGCCGGATCGCCCGGGCCTATGCCGGGGCCGAGCGGGCCATGATCTTCTGGGGCATGGGGGTATCGCAGCATGTCCACGGCACCGACAACGCGCGTTGCCTGATAGCACTTGCCCTGATGTGCGGCCAGATCGGCAGGCCGGGCAGCGGCCTGCATCCGCTGCGTGGCCAGAACAACGTCCAAGGCGCCTCCGACATGGGCCTCATTCCCATGGTCTACCCCAACTACAAGGCCGTCGACGTGGCCGAGAACCAGCGCTACTTCGAGGACTTCTGGCAGGCCAAGCTCGATCCAAACAAAGGCCTGACCGTGGTCGAGATCACCGAGGCCATCCACGCCGGCACCATCAAGGGCATGTACATCATGGGCGAGAATCCGGCCATGTCGGATCCCGACCTGGAGCACGCCCGGGCGGCCCTGGCCAAGCTCGAACACCTGGTGGTGCAGGACATTTTTCTCACCGAGACGGCGGCCTACGCCGACGTCATCCTGCCGGCCTCGGCCTTTCCCGAAAAGGACGGCAGCTTCACCAACTCGGACCGCCGCGTGCAGCTTGGCCGCCAGGCGCTGGAGCCGCCGGGCGAGGCGCGCCAGGATTTGTGGATCACCCAGGAGATCGCGCGGCGCCTGGGCCTGGAATGGAACTACGGCCACCCCCGAGAGGTCTTCGCCGAGCTGCAACACTGCATGGAACCGCTGGCCGGCATCAGTTGGCGGCGCCTGGAGCGCGAGGACGCCGTTACCTACCCCTGCAGCGCGGAAGACCAGCCGGGCCAGGAGGTGATCTTCGGCTCGGGCTTCCCCACCGCCTCAGGGCGCGGCAAGTTCGTGCCGGCCGAGGTCTTGCCGCCCGACGAGTTGCCCGACGCCGACTATCCCCTGGTGCTGACCACCGGGCGCTTGCTGGAGCACTGGCACTCGGGTGCCATGAGCCGCCGGGCCAGCGTCCTCGACGCCCTCGAGCCCGAGGCCTTCGGCCACTTCTCGTCCCATGACCTGGCGGCGCTGCAACTCGAGGGCGGCGCCCTGGTGCGCGTCGCCACGAGGCGCGGCAGCATCGAGCTGAAGGCCCGGATCGACGACTGGGTGCCGCCGGGCATGGTTTTCATTCCCTTTTGCTATGCCGAGGCGGCGGCCAATCTGCTGACCAACCCGGCCCTCGACCCCTTCGGCAAGATCCCCGAGTTCAAGTTCTGCGCCGCCCGGGTGGAAAAGGCCGGTTAGGGACCTCAGGCCCTGGGAACCTCAGGCCCCACTATTTCTTCGCTGTTGTGACACACCGGGCGCTTGCTATCATCCGGCGGCGCCCGCTTGGCGGAACTGGTAGACGCTCGGGACTTAAAATCCCGTTCCCTAACAGGAGTGCCGGTTCGAGTCCGGCAGCGGGCACCACTATATTTTCCCAGGCTTTTTGCCGCTTCAGGGCACGCGCTGAGGCAAGCCGCAAGCCGCAGAAATGTGTAGTTTTGGTGTAAACGTGTCAGGAACGCTGGCTTTTCCGGCTGGCCGGATGTTCCTCTATCGTTCCACCTTCCATGTCGTCCAATGCCCGGTTCACAATTTCATCTTGGGCATGGACGTAGCGCATGACCATCGCAATGCTTTGGTGCCCGCTGAACTCTTGAAGAGTGCGGACGCCGGCGCCGGTGTTGGCCAGCCGGGTAATAGCGGTGTGGCGGATGGCGTGGGGGGTAACAACCGATAGATCGAGGCCGGCGCGATCGACGCATCGGGTGAAAGGCCCATTGATGTGGGTCATATGGCCGCCGGGCGCCCTCGTGCTCGGGAATATCCAACCCTCGGGATCGTCCGCCATTTTGCGCTCGCGCTCCAGGATCTCGACGATTCCCCGCGTCAAAGGTTGCCCCCGCCAGCGCCCGCCCTTCACCTTGGTGCGGAGGCGGCGCCGCACAGGATCGAAATTGCCAAACCTGGCGAAGAGGATTTCGTTGCGGCGCAAGCTGGTGGCGAAGGCGATCTTGATGAACAGCCAAATGTGGGTATGGCTATCATCGAGCGCGGCCTTGACCAGGCGCGCCTCTTCATCGACTGATATGACGTGGGACCGTCGATTGTCGACAGGCTTTAGCTTGATCATCGCCGGACTGGCGGCCAATTCACCCCATTCGTGCAGGCGGCGGCCCATCCGCCGGTAAGTGGCGAGGGTGTTGTTGATCGTCGATTCGGCCAGGCCCTTTTCGCGGCAATAGCGTTGGTACTTTTGGAGCGTGAATGTCGAGATCCGGTCAGCCCGCTGGCGCCCGAAGTAGGGCTTGAGGTGGCGCCTAAGGTGCTCCCGGTTTTTCGCCAGGTCTTTACCGCCGGACTGCTCAAGTTTTTTCAAATAGAGATCGGCTGCCGCGGAGAAAGTGAGGGCGACCTTTTGGCCCTTGGGCAGCGACAGGCGGCCCTCTCGCGCCTCGGTTCGTTTCTGCTCGATAAACTCCTCTGCCTGCGTTCGGGTTGTGCGATCACTCTCCCGTCCGATGACGCGATGGATCCGCTGCCCGTCGACCATCACGTTGACGCTGTACCGAATATCCCCGTTGGCCAGGCATTCCGCTGTGATGCCGTGTTCGATTATTCGCTGACGGGGCTTCATCGCCCGCAGCGCTTTTCTGGTCAATTTGTCGAAGCGGCGAGCCATCAGGCGTCACTTTTTGTGCAGCGGAAATATCGACCTGGCGACATCTTTTCCAAAGCCTTCCCGCTCGCTGAGTCGGTCCATCTGCCGGCGCCATGGCTTCTGGGCATCCTCTTGCGCGGCGGCAGCCTTTTTGGTTTTGGCTGTCCATTCCTCGCACTCGCGCCGATAGCGATTCCAATCATCGCCATCCTGCGAGATCGCGTAGTTCTGCATCAATCCCTTTTTGGGCGACGGTGGCGGTGACGGCGGCACGGGTGGGGGAGGCGACGGGAAGCTGGTCCAGCTCTCTTGCGAAGCAAGAAATGCCCTCTCCATCTTTGCAGAAAGGGGCGGGCAGGCGAAATTCTGCAACTCATTCCAGGCAGCTTTGACAGCGCTAAATGTTTCAAAGTCCTTGGCCCAGCGCTTGCCTGTCCGGGCCTCGATCACCCTGGCTGCCGAACCTAGCATCTTGAGGAAGTCGTGAAGTTCGGCGCCGCCTAGTGCGTCTTCCTCCTGGAATGATCTTTCGAGCCGGGACTGCACTTCCTGACCAACGGAACGCCCGTTTCTTTCTGCCGCTTTGTTCAACATCGAGCGGAGGCCGGGGGTTGGCCGGAAGCCTAGGGCGGATAGTTTTCGCTCGCTCTTCGGAAGCGGCGGGCGGCCTCTTTTCCTAACGGGTTTTGCGTCTGGCAACGTTCTAATACCTTCTCAAATTTTCCGTTGCAGTATGCGGCAACCGAAATTTCTTGTCAATGCCGGTGCCGCCCGCTATATACTGTAGCGATATGCAGCGACATAAAAAGGTATCGACATGAACACAACTGCGATTGATCAAGTTCGCGTTCGCATTCTGCCGGATGAACGAGGCGATGCCCCTCCCTTTCTCGGTACGGTGGGGCGGTAAGGCATATGAGCTCTACCAAAAACTGTTCGAGCCGGTCGAGCAAATGCTCGGCGGCGCACGGCACGTCTTTATTGTGCCGGACGGGCCGTTGCAGAGCCTGCCGCTGGGTGTGCTGGTGACCAAGACGAGCCCCCGCGTCGGCTTTATCGTCACCAACCTGTCGCGGCCCGCCGAACGGGTGGTGGCGTTTTATAATCACCGTGGGACAGCGGAGCAGTACATCAAGGAAGGCAAATACGCCATCAAGTGGACCCGGCTGTCATGCAGCAAGTTCCGCAACAACGA